>Ga0304730_1000019_pt1 | contig 223179 bp, 174 predicted proteins | sample M_130628_MF_Meta_FD_190474 | JGI IMG/M metagenome (GOLD analysis project Ga0304730, IMG submission 190474) | Freshwater microbial communities from Lake Montjoie, Canada to study carbon cycling - M_130628_MF_MetaG (v2) (version 2) | ecosystem: Environmental > Aquatic > Freshwater > Lake...
TTGCCGACATGAAGCAAACGCTTTTGGAGTTTGCGCAAGCTTTTTTTGGCGAAAAAACCGCCATAAGGCTTCGCCCCAGCTACTTCCCGTTCACCGAGCCAAGTGCCGAGATGGATATTTGGTGGGGTCTTGAAACGGAGGTTGACTACCGCATGACCAAGGGAACGGGCTGGCTTGAAATTTTAGGCTGCGGAATGGTGGACCCCGCAGTGCTCGAGTCCTGCGGAATTGACCCCAAGGAGTTCAGTGGCTTTGCCTTTGGTTTAGGGGTAGAACGCATCGCCATGCAGCGCTTTGCCATCCCAGACATCAGGGCCTTGTTTGACAACGACCTGCGTCTTCTGCGCACGCTCTAAGAGCGCAACCCCACTAGAGCAGACGGCTATTTTACGTCTTTAATACGAATGGTATTGGTGGTACCTCTTGCTTCAATAGGCATGGAGGCCAGCTGCACGATTCGGTCGCCCGAGGCGACAAGCCCATTGCTTTTGAGGTGCTCCGTGACATCTACAAAAGTGCTGTCTGTGGAGTCCATGCTGTTGTAGTAAAATCCGCTCACGCCCCAAAGGAGGGAGAGCTTATTCAAAATTTTGTAGTTGGCGGTAAAGGCATAGATGTGGCTTTGGGGCCTAAAGCTCGAGATAAGCTGCGCGGAATGCCCAGAAAAAGTCAGCGTACAGATGGCCGTGGCTTCTATTTTGTTGGCAATTTGGGCCGCGAAGTAGCATATGGTATTCGACAAAAAACGGCCTTCTGCCTCCTGGGGTTCGCCCTCCTTGCCGCGGCAGTGGATGGACCGTTCTGCGGCCTCCGCAATACGCGCCATGGTCTGAACTACCTGCACCGGGTAAAGGCCGACCGAAGTTTCTCCGCTGAGCATTACGGCATCAGCTCCGTCCATAACCGCATTGGCTACGTCGTTGACCTCTGCGCGCGAGGGCGTCAGGCTTTCAATCATGGATTCCATCATTTGGGTAGCCACGATTACGGGTTTGCCGAGCTCAATGGACTTGCTCACAATCATTTTTTGAATTAAAGGCACGGACTCCATCGGAACCTCAACACCCAAGTCTCCGCGGGCAACCATGGCCCCGTCGGAGGCCGCTAGAATTGCGTCGATGTCGGCCACGGCCTCGGGTTTTTCAATTTTGGCAATGATTCCGGCGTGGTGCTTTCGCGCGTCGAGAATCCTGCGCAGCTCGTGAATGTCTTCAGCACTGCGTACAAAGCTCAGCCCGATCCAGTCTACGTTTTCGTCTAAGGCAACCTCGAGGTCGGCAAGGTCTTTTGGGGTCAAGCAGGGCAGCGAAACACGCGTATTGGGCAGGTTGACGCCTTTTTTGGACTTGAGGCTTCCGCCCTGAATGGTTTCGGCCAGCACCTCGTCGACCCCATTGGTAGATACTACTCTGAGCAGAAGCTTCCCGTCGTCAAGCAGAATGTTTTCGCCAGCCTTCACGTCGCGCGGGAACTGCTGGTAGGTCATGTATACCTTCTTTTTAGTGCCCTCGCACTTGGTTGTGGTGAAGGTTATCAAGTCTCCAGGCTCAAGATAAGCGCCGTCTTCTACTACCCCAATGCGGAGTTTGGGCCCCTGCAGGTCCGCCAAAATGGCAACATGCAGGCCTGTTTCTTTGAGAATTTCTCGAATAAGACGTATGGTTTCGCGGTGCTCGTCGGCCGAACCGTGCGAGAAATTGATGCGAAGGACGTTCACGCCAGCCTCTATAAGTTGGGTCAAAATGGCCTTAGAAGAAGAAGCGGGGCCTAGAGTGGCCACTATTTTAGTGCGTTTCACGGATGGATGTCCTTAGGGGGTTCATAAGCAAGTTGGGCATGCTCGGTGGGCGTCAGGCTTGTGCGGGGGTTGCAGCCAAGCAATCCAGGAACGTCTTTGAGGAAGCCCTGCAAATTTACAATTTCTTGACTACTTAGCGGGGGATCAAATATTAAGAAGGCTTTAATTCCGCGCGGACGGCCTAGGAAAAGCGAGGTCGAGGCGTCTGGCTCAAGGTCTCCAAAGAGGCTGCCAGCCCGTGAAGGGCCCGAATCGGGGCCTAGTTCAAGGCTATGGGCCGCATTCCAGAGTAGGCTGTAGCTGCGCGGACCTTCTTCAAATCGGTACAGTGCATGCGCAAAGACGCCCCGCTGGGTCTTAAGAATCCAATCCTTGCCTCGGGCAAAAGACCAGCCGAGGGCCTTGTTGAGCCTAAAAACTAAGGGAACCGCATCGAGGTCGGTGCTCAAGCTCCAAACGTCGGGCAGTTCGTCGCTACTTACTTCGAGAACGAGTCGCTTTGCCAATTTTCAGAGCTTTACATGCTGCCTGGGCGGCGGCTTCTTCGGCGGTTTTTTTGGACTGTCCGCTGCCCGTGGCTATCTCTTCATCGTCGAGCAAAAAGGCAACGGTGAAGCGATCGCGGTCGCCGGCATGGTCGCCAACTAATTCAAATTTAAAGGTTTGACGTTTTTTTTGAATCTCCTCGATGAGCAGGCTCTTGTAGCTTATCACCTCGTTCTCGACCTTATTGAAGTTCACAAAAGGGTCAAGAATTCTGCGGTGAATCAGATAGCGCGCCGAGGCCCAGCCGCGGTCGATGTAGACGGCGCCCACTAAAGCCTCGAGCGTGTTGCCGGGCACCGACGAGGCCTGCCCGTTGCGCATGCGGCCCTGTTCCATCCATTGGGGAATTCCCATTTTTTCGGCAATGCGGTTCAGTGCCTTGCGGCTGACCACCTTGGAGCGCATGGAGGTGAGGTAGCCCTCGTCGCCGTTGGGGTAGCGCTCGTAGAGGTACTCGGCCATGAGTATGCCCAAAACGGCATCGCCCAGGTATTCCAAGCGTTCGTAGCGCATGTTGGCACTTCGTTGGTTGGCGTCGGTCTTGACTTTGCGCCGAAAGGCGGCAAGATAAATTCCTGGATCGTTGGGGCGGAGCCCCGTCATTTGCTTAATTGCGGCCAGAAGTTCGCGATGCTCCGGCGGGGCGGAGCGAAACAGGCGAAAGAGGGCCTGCAGCATTTAAACCTTCTTGAAGATCACCGATGCGTTATGGCCGCCAAAGCCAAAGGTGTTCGATAACGCAGCGCGCACAATGCGCTTCTGCGGCGTTCCGAAGGTGAAGTTCAGTTTAGCGTCGAGCTCGGGGTCGTCCGTAAAGTGATTTATGGTCGGAGGGATGACGTCATGGTAGACCGAAAGCACCGCAACAGCAGCCTCGAGGGCTCCAGCAGCACCCAGCAAATGGCCCGTCATTGACTTGGTCGAGCTGATGTTTAGTTGGTAGGCATGCTCGCCAAAGACCGACAAAATGGCCTTGCTCTCGGCAATGTCGCCCAAGGGGGTGGATGTTCCGTGAACGTTGACGTAGTCAATATCTTCTGCCGTCATTCCCGCATCGTTGAGGGCATTGCGCATGACGTTGCGCGCACCGAGGCCGTCGGGGTGCGGAGCCGTCAGGTGGTAGGCATCGGCCGAAAGGCCTCCGCCCGCAAGTTCTGCATAGATTTTTGCCCCCCGCGCTTTGGCGTGCTCGTACTCTTCAAGTACAAGGGTCGCTCCGCCCTCGCCCAATACAAAGCCGTCGCGGTCCTTATCAAAAGGCCTGGATGCCGTGAGGTAGTCGTCGTTGCGCGTAGAAAGAGCGTGCATGGAGTTGAATCCGCCGATTCCGCCCACCGAAACAGCGGCCTCAGAGCCGCCCGCGATAATGACGTCAGCCTTGCCCAAGCGAATGAGCATAAGTGCGTCGATAATGGCGTTGGTCGACGAGGCGCAGGCCGAAACCGTAGTGTAGTTTGGTCCGCGGTAGCCGTACTTCATCGAGATGTAGCCGCCACAGATGTCGGCAATCATTTTGGGAATGAAGAATGGATTGAAGCGCGGATTTTCACCGTTTTTAAAGTATTCGCCGTACTCTTCGGTAAGGGTGTCCATGCCGCCGACTCCAGAGCCCCAAATTACACCAACGCGATCCTTATCGGGATTGGAATCTTCGAGGCCCGAATCAGTGACTGCCTGCTCTGCGGCAATCAAACCGAGGTGGGTGAAGCGGTCCATGCGGCGCATTTCTTTGCGGTCGATGAAGTCTTCCACATTGAGGCCCTTCACCTCGCAGGCAAACTGCGTTTTAAACTTGGATGCGTCAAAATGAGTAATAGGCCCAGCACCACTGCGTCCCTGAAGTAGGGCAGCCCAAAATTCAGGAACAGTATTGCCTATGGGCGTCAGGGCCCCAAGCCCTGTGACTACGACACGCTTGAGTTCCATGAAGAGGAATTTAGGCCTTGGCGGCCTCGATGTAGGCAACCGCTTGACCTACGGTGCCGATGCTTTCCGCTTGGTCGTCTGGAATGCTGATGTCGAATTCCTTCTCGAACTCCATGATGAGCTCAACTGTGTCTAGGGAGTCGGCGCCCAAGTCGCCCGTGAAGGAAGCTTCAGAAGTCACTTCTGATGCGGGAACTCCCAATTTGTCTATGATAATGCTGTGAACGCGTGAGGCGATGTCGGACATAACTAATTTTTTAGAGTCATTTATGGGTGCAAAGAAAAGCCAATCTTTGGAATTGTGGTGCATTTCACCCCCTACCTTTAGCCTGTGATTACCCAAAAAGTCGTAATTCTTGCATCCGGCGGCGGCAGCAATGCCAGTGCCCTATTGGATTTATGGGCCGATGGCCCCATCGAAGCAGTCGGCATTTGGACCAATAGAAAAAACGCTGGAGTATGGAATCGGGACCTCAAAGTGCCCGTTTACCACTTTGATCCGCAAGAGGACAGCCAAGGCCTGCTCGAGCTTTGGCAGGGCATGAACGCGACGGCACTGGTGCTGGCGGGCTACTTGAAGCCGATTCCCGCCCTTTGGATTCAGGCTTTTGGCGAGCGATGCTACAACATACACCCCGCGCTGCTACCGGCTTTTGGGGGCCATGGAATGTACGGACACTATATTCACGAGGCCGTAGTTGCGGCGGGATGCACGGAGTCGGGCTTGAGCATCCATCGCGTCAGCGAAGCCTACGACGAGGGGCCTGTTCTCTTTCAAATGCGGACTCTTTTGACACCCGGCGAACAAGCCGACAGCCTTGCTGCGCGCATTCTCGAGGGAGAGCATTGGGCCTTTGGACGCGTGGTGGCCGCCGACCTTCTCGGCGAACCGCTGCCCACCAAACTACCCGAGGGATGGTATCGGTAGATTTGTTTACCGACGGGGCGGCCAAGGGAAACCCTGGGCCGGGCGGCTACGGTGCAATTTTGCGCAGCGGCGCCAACGAAAAAGAACTGAGCGGCGGATTCTTCCACACGACCAACAACCGCATGGAACTCATGGCTGTAATCGTCGGGTTAGAAGCGTTAAACGCCAGTTGTGCGGTGCGCGTGGTGAGCGACAGCAAGTACGTGGTGGACGCCTTTAACAAGCGCTGGATTGAGGGCTGGAAGCGCCGTGGCTGGGCTAAAGTCAAAAACCCCGACCTATGGAAGCGCCTATTAAAGGCCATGGAGGGCCATAAAGTACATTTTGAATGGGTGCGGGGGCACAGCAGCCACCCAGAAAACGAACGCTGCGACGTTCTTGCCGTAGCCGCATCCCTTAATCCAATTGAAGAGGATCGGGGCTACGTCGTCGATTAAAGCTCGCTGAGTTTGTCGGCGATTGAACGGTCGTTCATTAACCGAGGCACCTTGTTTTGCCCGCCCAACTTGCCGACGGACCTCATGTAGGTTATGAAGGAGTCGCTGCCTAGAGCGCGGACCACGCAGGGCCGAAGTATTCCGCTTGAAATCAGGTCGTGGTAGTAGCTGTTTTTATTTTGAAGGGCAAGGTCAAGGCTTAGGGCAAAGGCCTGAAGGTCCGACGGAGCTTCGTCAAACGCTATAAACCACTCGTGGTAGGGAAGTCCGCCCTCGGCAGGATTCACCTGGGGGGCAACGGTGAATTCGCGAACCTTCCCGCCTTGGGCCGACACGGCTTGGTCGAGCGCATACTCAACCTCAGAGCCGATTACGTGCTCGCCGAAGGCCGAAATAAAGTGCTTGATGCGGCCGGTAACGCGGATTCGGTAGGGCGAGGTGGACACGAACTCGACGGTGTCGCCGATGCTGTAGCCCCATAGCCCAGCGTTGGTGTGCATGATAAGCGCATAGTTGACGCCAACCTCCACCTCTTCTAGGCTTAAGCGGGGCGGATTATCGTCAAAGAAGCGGTCGGCCGGCACAAACTCGTAGTAAATCCCATTATTGAGCAGCAGCAGCAGGTCGAGGCTGTCGGGCTGGTCCTGGTATGCAATAAATCCCTCTGAGGCAGGATAGGTTTGCACAATGGGAATTCGGCGGCCAAAAAGTTCTTCAAAACGGGCGCGGTAGGGCTCAAAGGCGACTCCGCCAGTGACAAAGAGATCGAGGTCAGGAAAAACCTCACCCACCGAAGATTTGCCGCTAACCTCTAGAAGGCGCTCAAAGTACATCTGCACCCAGGGTGGAATGCCCGAAATGAGCGACATGGGGGCGTTCAGGGTTTCGCGAACCACGGCTTCAATTTTCTCCTCCCAGTCTTCGATGCAGTTTGCTTCCCAAGAGGGCTTGCGGTTTTTTTGAAGGTAGGATGGCACAAAGTGTGCGGTAATTCCGCTCAATCGGCCGGTAGGTATTCCGTTTTTGTCTTCGAGCACGGGGCTGCCCTGCAGAAAGATCATGCTGCCGTTGACCATTTTACTGCTTCCGGTGGCGCGCATGTGGGCGAAGAGGGCGTTGCGTGCCGAGGTGATGTGGTAGGGCACGGACTCTTTAGTCAAGGGAATGTACTTAGCCCCGGAGGTTGTTCCGCTGGTTTTGGCAAAGTAGGTAGGCCTTCCGGGCCAAAGAACGTCGGATTCGCCTGCGACTACGCGGTCGATGTAGGGCCTTAGGGCTTCGTAGTCGCGCAGAGGCACGGCCTGCAGGAGGTCTTTGTGGCTGCGCACCTCGCTAAATCGATGGTCTTGGCCAAAGGAGGTTGCAGAGGCCTTGGCCATGAGATGCGCCAGGGTGCGCTGCTGGCTTTCAATAGGCTTGCTGGCCCAGGCGCGGGTTTGACGGTCGGCAATTGCGGCCCATTGGACGGCGGCGAATTCTTTGAAGCTGCGCATAGGGGGGTTCGAAACGGTGGACTATTTGCGGTATCCGAGTTCTTCGGCCGCATTGATGGGGCGCCCGTGAATCCAAAGTTCAACTTTAAACGCGATAGGGTTATCGGGGTCTTGCTCTAGGAGGCGGCCAAGGGTTTCTCCCTTGCGGAGCTCTGATCCAACGCGGGTTTTGACCCGACTTAGGCCGATGTAGCGGCTGACGCGGTCTTCGGAGTGGTGAAGGGTTACGGAGTAACCTAGGGAATTGGTTCCGTCGATGGCCAAAACGGTTCCGTTTTCAACGGCTACCACGTCCGACGGCCTAAGGGCGTCGATTTCTAGGCCATAGCGCCCTTGGGCTGGATTCGCAGTTCGCAGGGCCAAACCGGCCACAGGCTGAACCATTTCGCCAGGTTTGGCGACCGCTGCCTCACGCGCCTCCACTTCTTGGCGAAGCTTGAGTTCGCGTTCGCTGGTTTTGAGCCGCTCCGCCGACCAGCCCACCGGGGGGCTGGCTGCGCTGGTCAGGGTATCGGGCGGAAGGGATCCGCCCACCATAAACTGGATGTGCTGTATGAAGGCCTCTTGGTAGGCGACCAGGTCAACCAGCGAGTCGGTCACGGCGTTGAGCTTCACGGCGTCGCGACGCAGCGAGGTGCTGGAGTATCCGGGTATGTACTCCCGCAAAGGGGTATAAGCAATTAAAAAGGTCGTGGAAACGATTAAAAACAGCACGGACCCACCGACCGATAAAAAGACGTTGCGCCGATTGAGCACCATCGAGAAGCGCTCTTCAAAGGAGGATTCGTCGAGCAGCACCAAACGGTAGCGGTGCCGCCACTTGGACAGCCAGTGCTGAAATACCTCTTTGCGGCTGCGACGAGCGGACTTTTTCACATTTTCAAAGGTAAGGAATACGCCAAGCGCTGCCCGCGCTAAGGTCATAACTTTGGCATTGTGACGTTAAACTCCTCATGCGCCCGATTTCTCTAGTTCGATTGCTTGCTCTTGGCTTGATCGCCGCGGTTGCCCTTGGGGGCTGCAGCCGCGACAGAGACCGATGGCTCAACAAAAAGTACCACGAACTCACGGCGCGCTTTAATCCGCTTTATAATGGTCAAGTAGCATACGATCAGGCTATTAAGGAGTTGAACGAGGCCCATAAAGACGATTTTACGCAGCTTATTTTGCTGGACGATTGGTCGGCTGCCGCCCTGAACAGCCCGCCCTACCAGAAGGCCAAGCGCGCGGTAGAGAAGGCCAACAAGACCATTCGCGGGCACAGCATGGTCTTTAAAGGCAAGCAGGCAAACCCCGCGGTTTTTGATGCTTATTTGCTGATGGGTCGCGCCCAGTTCTTGATGGGCCTGGACGCTCCGGCTTCGGAGGCATTCAGTATTGTAGCGCGTTTGAGTGCGGACCCCAACCAGCAGGTTGAAGCCCAGCTCGAGCGCGTGGAGCTGCTTGCCAGGCAAGGGAATGCCGCTCTGGCAGAGCCGATTTTGTATGAGGTGGAGCGCAAGGGCCTGCCCAAGAAGTGGGATTATCGGGTGCATCGAATCAAGGCGCGAATGGCTATTTCTGGCCAGGACTGGCTCGGGGCGGCTCAGGAAGCTTCGAGTGCTTCTGCTTTGGCGCCAAGGGCGGATCTCAAGGCGCGCTATGCTTTTTTGGCGGCGCAGTTGTTTGAGAAGGCTTCGGAGCCGGAGCGGGCCCGCCGAATGTACGAGGCCTGTTTGAAGGCGCAGCCCAGGGATTACGCGATGCTGCTCGAGGCGCAGTTGCGTCGGAGCCTCAATGGCGGCGGAGTGAATCCCAAAAAGTTGTTTCAGGAGCTGCACGAGCTGCTTCGGGAGCCTAAGAATGCGGATTTTGCAGACCGGATCTATTTTTCTTTAGGGGAGTTGGCGCAGCAATGGGACGAGGATGACAAGGCCTATGGCTACTACCAGCAGTCGTTTGCGGCTGGACGCAGCGAGCGGCCCATGGTTTTGGGTTTGGCGTATGCGCGTCATGGTGCGATGGCTTTGGAGCGGCAGGCGTATGCGAGGGCCCAGGTTGATTTTGATTCGGCCGCTTTGGTTTTGCCCGTGACGTATGTGGGCCGTGAGGGTTTTCAAAAGAAGGCGAAGAGTTTGAAGGCTTTGGTTGAGGCTCTTTCGTTGGCGGAGTTGGGTGATTCTTTGGTTCGGCTTTCGCTCCGAAGCGATGCGGATTTGGAGCGCCAGTTTGAGGTTTATATCGCGAATTTGAAGAAGGCAGAGGATGCGGAGGCAGAGCGGCAGAGGCGGTTGGCTCAGTTGGCGGAGTTGCGTTCGGCGAGTGCGGAGTTGGATGCGGCGGCGCCCGCGGCCGGCGGCACAGCCGGCGGCGGCTGGGCGGTCTACGCCCCGGCGCTGCGCGCCAAGGGCGCCGCGGCATTCCGTCAAAAATTTGGAGAGCGCCCCAACGTCGACAATTGGCGCCTTAGGTCCAGATCCAGCGAATGGATGCAGCAAACAGCGTCTGCCGACAAGGCATCCAAACCCGGCAGCACGGATGGTTCGCCAGACGGCTCCGCTGACGGCTCCGCTGACGGATCCGCGGACGGCGCTTCCGACGGTGCTTCCGACGGCAAATCGGGCATGCTCGAGTCCGAAGGCCCCGAATCGCGCTACCGTACCTCCTACTATTTGGCTCAGATTCCGCGCAAAGCGCATGAACTGGACAGCGTCAAGCAGTCCGCCTGCGTCGCCTGGTCTGAAGTTGCGGCCGCTTACCGCGACGGCATGCAAGACCCCCCAAAAGCGGTGTCGGCCTACCGAAGCGCAATTCGTGGATGCCCCGACCACCCCGAGGCGGCGCGCTGGTGGTACGCCCTTTATCGCCTTCACCTCAGCCTCAAAGAAAGCCTTCAAGCCGAAGAAGCTCAGAAGGAATTGCTGGAACGCTTTCCTAGCAGTGAAGCAGCGGAGATTCTGCGCCGAGGCCGCGCGCCGCGCGCAGCAGAGGCGGTTCCGGCGGCATCCGCAGCATTCTATGCTTTGCGCGACGCGGTTTCTCAGCGCCGGTGGCGCGACGCCCTGCGCGCTAGTGAGGGGGTTTCGTGGTCGGAGTCCGAGCGCGCGCCGGCAGCCCTTCTGCGCGCTATGGCCCTTGGAGGGCTTGAAGGCCGAGCCGCCTATGCCGACGCACTGCGCAAGGTGGTGGCGGATTTCCCAACAAGTTCTCAGGCCGCGGCTGCCCAAACCTACCTGGCAGAGCTCTCGGCCATACCCAAGCAAGAGCCTCCGGTGAATGCCGAGAATTTGAAGCTCTTTGTTGCGGCGCCTGCGGCACCCCACCAATTGCTCCTGCTAATTCCAACAGGATTTGACGCCAACGCCATCCGCAACACCTTGGCGCGCATCCACAGTGTGGACTTTGCCGACAAACCCTTAGGCCTGCGGACGCTGCCATGGAACGATAACTTCGAATTGATTATTGTGGATGGTTTTAAATCTGCGGCCGAAGCGCTTGCCTACCGCGACCAGATCCGCCGCAAGCCAGAGTTGAGCAAAGCGATCCCTATGGAGCGCAGCGCTTTTTGGCCGATTACTGTGCCGAATTTTTCGCACCTTTACCGCACCAAAGACGAGGCGGCCTACCGCACGTTTGTACAACGCAACTACGGAACGCTATGATAAATCCAATTAAACGCACTTCTGATTCGCCCCACGAGCACAACCGCATCGTGGAAGGCGCCGTTATTGAAGGAAGCATTCAGTCCCCAGTGGACATCCGCATTGACGGCATTCTAAAGGGCAGCCTGCGCACCCAAGGCAAGCTCGTCGTGGGCCCAACGGGCTCCATTGAGGGCGACGTGGTGGCCGCAGAGGCAAGCATTGCCGGCAAACTCAAGGGCAGCCTCGAGGTAAAGGGCTTAACCGTTTTGGCGCAGACCGCGCAAATTCAGGCCGAACTGTTCACAGGCCAAATCAGCATTGAGGCAGGCGCACAGTTCTCGGGCAACTGCAACATGGGACCAAGAGAGCCAATTTCTAAGCCCATCAACCCTCAGTCGGCCAGCAATCCGGCCACCCAGGCCCCCGCACCCGCGGTCGCCGCGTCCTAATTCATGGCGCCCAAGTCGAACTACGGACTTGCCATGGGCATGGCTGGGCAAATGCTCGGAACCATTGTGCTGGGAGTTTTTGTGGGCGATTGGCTCGATTCGGCGGAACCCTCACGAAACGGTCAGCTCTGGGGCGGCCTGGTCGGAACCGTTTTAGCCACCGTCTTAGTCGTCAGGCAGGCGCGCAAAAATCAAGGCTCGTGAAGGGGGTTCTAACGTCCTTAGCCGGGGCTTATGCGGCCCTCGCTTTTTGTGCCTGGGCGCTTTGTCAGGCCTGGGGGATTCCATTTTATTACTTAGGAGTTTTGTGGGTGGCCGTCACCGGAATCACCCTGTTTTTATTTGCCTATGCGCTAGAACGCAAGCAGCCCAAGGCCTTTGTTTGGGTGGTTTTAGGGGGCGGAATGCTGCGCATGCTTCTGGGCGTGGCGACGATTGTACTTCCCCTTAGTATTCGCCAGCCCGAAGGCTACCGTGCCCAGGCCCTTCAGTTTGCTGCGATGTTTTTTGTGGCCACTCTTTTTGAAACCTGGGTCGCAGTAAAACGAGCAAATAGCCTGCAGTAAAACGACGCTTCCTTACTATCTTTGCCGCGCAATTCGGGACTGATGTTTTTACGCTACTGCTTACTGTTTTTTGCCGCCATTGCCTTGCCGATGGCCGCCACCTCAGACGCTCAAACGTCTGAAGGTCAGAGCATGGTCTCCACTGTAGCCCAAGACGGCCATGAGGCTGAGGCCCATGACGGCGACCACGCTGCGACGGAGTCCGAAGAGGCAGTCTTCAATCCCAACGAAATGATCATGCACCACATTGCAGACAGTCATGGCTGGCACATAGTGGATTGGAATGATAAAGAAATCGGTATTCCCTTGCCTGTTATTCTTTGGACCAACGAAGGACTGGTGGTTTTTTCGTCTTCGTTGTTCCATCACGACAGCGAGGGCAAGCACGTGGCGGAGGCCGGCGGACAGCGCTTTGTAAACCTTCATGAGAAAATATACTACGCATCCGATGCGCCGAACGAGCATGGAGTTTATGCCCAGGCTGATCCAGTTACCCATGAGGTTGCCAACGCCAAACCCTGGGACATATCGATAACCAAAAACGTAGCCTCGCTCTTTGTCAGCGTAGTAATTATCCTCGTCCTTTTTATTAGGGCAGCCAGGTCCTACGCTAAAAATAGTAATGCTGCGCCCCGCGGTCTTGCTGGATTCGTAGAGCCCCTAGTGGTTTTTGTGCGCGACGACATTGCTAAAAACAATATTGGTCCGCACTACAAGAAGTTTGTGCCCCTTTTGCTTACCATCTTCTTCTTCATTTGGGTTAATAACCTAATGGGTTTGGTGCCGTTTTTCCCGGGCGGAGCTAACGTGACGGGCAACATTGCCGTGACCATGGTTTTGGCCTTTGTCGCCTTTGTAGTCACAAACGTCAATGGCAACCGACATTATTGGAAGCATATTCTTTGGATGCCAGGCCTGCCTGTGGCGGTTAAGCCATTGCTTGCCGTGGTTGAAATCATCGGCATATTCACCAAGCCTTTTTCGCTGATGATTCGTCTTTTTGCCAACATCACTGCCGGCCACATTATCGTCTTAAGTCTGGTTTCCCTTGTTTTCATTTTTGAAACCGTTTGGGTTAGCCCCGTCTCGGTATTGCTCACCCTCTTCATCTCTGTTTTGGAGCTGTTGGTAGCGGCTCTGCAGGCATATATTTTTACTCTCTTGACCGCGCTCTACCTTGGGGCCGCAATGCAGGAAGAGCACCATTAAACGTTAATTTTTATTTAAATCCCTAATATCTCACTATCATGACCGGAAGTATCGCAGCACTTGGAGCAGGTTTAGCCGTTATCGGCGTTGGAATCGGCATTGGCCTAATTGGCGGTCGCGCCATGGAGGCAATTGCACGCCAGCCAGAAGCCACAGGCAAAATTCAAACCAATATGATTATCGCAGCGGCGTTGATCGAAGGAGCCGGCTTGTTTGGCATCGTCGTAGCGTTGTTGGGTATTTAATACTAAAGCATTCTTTGGCGCGCACGCCAGCCTACGGGCGGCGATGCGTCTCTAATGCACTATTTATAATCGAAGAAACGCCGTATAATGGATATCGTAACTCCAGGCCTTGGCCTCATTTTTTGGACAACTCTGACGTTTTTCCTCCTGCTTTTCCTTTTGGCGAAGTTTGCGTGGAAGCCGATTCTCAAAGCCGTTCAAGACCGCGAAGAGTCCATCAACGCAGCCTTGAAGGCTGCCGAGTCGGCCAAGTCTGAGGTTGCCGCGCTTCAAAACAGCAGCGAGCAATTGCTCAAAGAGGCTCGCGAGGCTCGCGAGGCTATGCTCAAGGAGGCCCGATCCATGCGCGACAAAACCATCGCTGACGCCAAGGAGGCCGCTTCTGAAGAAGCCTCCAAGGTTCTAGAGCTCGCGCGCATTCAAATCGACAACGAGAAGAAGGCGGCCATGGCCGAGGTTAAAAACCAAGTAGCTCAATTGGCCATTGACATGTCGGAACGCATTTTGCGCGCCGAGCTTAAGGACGCAGCCGCCCAACGGGCACTCGTCGATAGGGCAATGCTAGACCTTAAATCCAGCAACTAGGGTATGGGCTCAATGCGCGTTTCGAACCGCTACGCCAAGGCGCTCCTTGATCTCGCTCGCGAGCGTCAAGCGCTTGATGCAGTGAAGCAAGACAGCGACCTGCTGCTTGCTGTGATTCAAGACAGTCGCGACCTGCGCAGCTTTCTCAAAAGCCCGATCATTAAGCCCGACCAAAAAATAAAGACGCTCAAGTCGGCCTTCGCAGGCCAGCTTAATGAACTGACCGGAGCCTTTTTGGAGTTGCTGGTCAAGCATTCCCGCGAGGAGCACCTTCAGGGCATCCTCCAGAACTACAACAGCCTCTACTTTACTGAGCGCAACGTGATTCGGGCGCGCATCACCGCAGCGAGTCCGCTCGACGCAGACCAAGTGGCTCGACTTCTTGCCCTACTTAAAACGCCAGAGTCTTCTGACGTGCAGCTGGAGCAGGTCGTGGACGAATCCTTAATCGGAGGCTTTGTGCTTCGCGTGGCCGACCAGCAAGTGGACGCCTCCGTAGCGACGGCTCTTGCCACCCTAGATCGTGAATTCCAGAAAAACTTATACATCGCCGATTTTTAAACTACCACCCCATGTCAAACGTAAAACCTGCAGAGATCTCAGCCATATTGCGCCAGCAACTATCTGGTTTCGCATCCGAAGCGCAGCTTGAAGAAGTTGGAACCGTACTTCAAATTGGCGACGGTATTGCCCGCGCTTATGGAATGGACAACGCCCAGTCGGGAGAACTCGTAGAGTTCGAGAACGGCCTGCGCGGAATCGTTCTGAACCTTGAAGAAGACAACGTGGGTATCGTTCTTTTGGGCCCCGCAGAGGGCATCAAAGAGGGCTCTACAGTAAAGCGTACTGGAGTTATCGCATCGATTAACGTGGGCGAAGGCATGGTTGGCCGGGTGGTTGATACCCTCGGGAACCCCATTGACGGCAAGGGTCCGATTGAAGGCGAGCGTTTTGAGATGCCCCTGGAGCGCAAGGCGCCGGGTGTAATTTACCGACAGCCAGTAAACGAGCCTCTTCAAACGGGAATCAAGGCCATTGACGCCATGATTCCGATTGGCCGTGGCCAGCGCGAGCTCATCATTGGTGATCGCCAGACGGGCAAGACCACCGTCGCCATCGACACCATCATTAACCAGCGCGAATTCTACGACAAGGGAGAGCCCGTGTACTGCATCTATGTGGCCATTGGCCAGAAGGGATCAACGGTTGCGGCCCTGGCCAAGAACCTCGAAGACAAGGGAGCCATGGCCTACACGACCATTGTGGCCTCCAACGCAGCAGACCCTGCGCCCCTGCAGTTTTTTGCTCCCTTTGCGGGCGCTGCCATCGGAGAATTCTTTCGCGATACCGGTCGCCCAGCATTGATTATTTATGATGACCTCTCCAAGCAGGCTGTTGCCTACCGTGAGGTATCGCTTCTGCTCCGCCGCCCTCCGGGCCGCGAAGCCTACCCTGGAGACGTTTTTTACCTGCACAGTCGACTGCTCGAGCGTGCGGCAAAAGTCATCAAGGACGACGCTATTGCCTCGCAGATGAACGACCTGCCACCCTCGCTTAAGGGTATGGTAAAAGGCGGCGGTTCTTTGACGGCCTTGCCCATCATCGAAACCCAAGCGGGAGACGTTTCGGCCTACATTCCGACCAACGTGATTTCGATTACCGACGGGCAGATCTTCTTGGAGGCTGACCTGTTCAACTCAGGAGTTCGTCCGGCCATTAACGTGGGTATTTCGGTATCTCGGGTTGGTGGTTCCGCACAGATTAAGCCTATGAAGAAGGTTGCCGGAACATTGAAGCTTGATCAGGCTCAGTACCGTGAACTTGAGGCCTTTGCGAAGTTCGGTTCGGACCTTGATGCGGCCACAATGAACGTGATCAACAAGGGTCGCCGCAACGTAGAAATTCTCAAGCAGCATGTGAATTCACCCATGAGCGTAGAGAAGCAGGTTTCTATTATCTACTTGGGAACCAAGGGTATGCTCAACGTGATCCCCGTTACTAAAATCAAGGCCTTTGAGCGCGCATTCATCGAATTCATGGAGGCCAAGCACCGCAATGTGCTGGACGCCATTCGCGGCGGAGCCTGGAGCGATGCCGAGATTGGTACGATCGAGGCCGTTGCCAAAGAAATTATTCCAGCCTACGCCGGTTAGACTGTAAGCAATGCCGAACCTAAAGGAACTCCGCAACCGCATTACGTCGGTATCGAGCACGATGCAGATTACGTCGGCCATGAAGATGGTTTCGGCGGCTAAGCTGAAGCGTTCTCAAGATGCCATTGTGCAGGTGCGTCCTTATGCCGACAAGCTGGGAGTATTAATGGCCAACGTTAGCGCTACGTTGGACTCTTCGGAGAATCCCTATGCCATAGAGCGGCCTCTTGCGCGGGTACTTTTGATTCCTGTTACGGCCAACCGCGGTCTCTGTGGCGCTTTCAATTCGTCGGTGCTCAAGCGCACCAAGATTGTGTTGGATCAGTTTGCCAACGAGGGCGTTGCCGTTGATGTTTTTGCTCTTGGCAAAAAAGGTCGCGACCAATTGCGCAAGCTCGATAACCTTGTCGGCAGCGACATTGAGGTGGTTGCTAAGGTTTCTTTTGACGCAGCGCGCAGTCTGGCCCAGGGGGTGATGAACGACTTTGCCTCGGGCAAGTACGACAGGGTGGTTGTGGTCTACAATCAGTTTAAGAATGCAGCCATACAGCTGGTTCGCGAAGAGGTTGTGTTGCCGATTCCCCAGCCGGAGGGCAGGCCATCGAGCGACTACCTCTATGAACCCAATAAGGTAGAATTGCTCAATAGCCTGATTCCAACGCACATTCACATGCAGTTTTATAAGGCTTTGCTGGATTCGCAGGCCTCGGAACAGGGCGCGAGGATGACGGCCATGCACAAGGCCACCGACAACGCTAAGAGCATGCGCGACGGCCTAAAGCTTGACTATAACAAGGCACGCCAGGCGGCCATTACCAATGAGATACTGGAAATTGTAGGAGGCGCAGAGGCTTTAAGTAGCTAGAGCGCTTGCACGATTTCTTTTTTTTTTCAGGCTCCGAAAGGGGCCTGTTTTTTTTGACCCCATCGATCCTCATGCTTGTTTAAGCCGTTGATGATTATCTTGGCAAAATGAAAACAATACTGCGCTCCGCACTAGTTTTTGCTGCCCTTATGGTGCTTGCAATCCCGTCCAATGCCCAAGACAAGTCTGCGGCCAAGAAGAAGTCCAAAGCCAGCGCCGCAGCCCAGGCTCCGGCCGCAGAGAAGAAGGCCACGATTGCCTCCAAGCTCAAGAACGCGGTTGCTTTTGATGGCTTGATGCAGGTCTACCAAGACACTACCGACGGCAAACTCTACCTCAAACTTAGGACGGACCAATTCAATCAAGAGTTCATTTATTGGAGCTATTCCGAGAATGGCGTGGCCCGCGTGGGCTTCAACCGAGGAAGCTTTCGCGCCAATGAGGTTTTTACGATCAAGCGGTACTTTGATCAAGTTCAGTTTGAAACCCAGAACATGGGCTACTATTTTGACCCAGCGTCGGCCCTTAGCAAGTCTGCAGAGGCCAACATTAGCCCGGCGGTTCTGCTGAGCGAGAAGATTCTTGCAGAAGACCGCACTAAAGGAGAAGTCCTGATCGACGCGACCGGCCTCTTTTTGGGCGAGGCCCTAGACCGAATTAAGCCGCCTTCACAGCCCGGAAGCCGCGAGTTTTCTCTAGGCACGCTGAGCAAAAGCAAGTCCAGAGTGGCCAAGGTCCGCTCGTATCCAGAGAATACCGATGTCGTTGTCGACTTAGTGTACGACAACCTTAGTGCAGTAGGGGGAGGCCCCGACGTCACGGATTCGCGGTACGTCACCGTGCGCTTGCAGCACAGTATTTTGGCAATGCCAGCCGCGGATTTTAGTCCGCGCCGAGACGACCCGCGCGTAGGCTACTTTGGCCAGGAGGTCAACGACATGACAAGCCCTAAGGCCGCGAACTACCGTGACGTGATTAACCGTTGGAAGCTGGTAAAAGTGAATCCCGACGAAGAAGTCAGCGACGTGGTCGAGCCCATCACCTGGTGGATTGAAAACACTACCCCGCTAGAGTTTAGAGGCGTTATTCAGCGCGCTGGAGAGGCATGGAACGAGGCCTTTGAAAAGGCAGGGTTCCGAAATGCCGTCGTGATGAAGGTGCAGCCCGACGACGCGGACTGGGACGCGGGCGACATTCGCCATAACGTGCTGCGTTGGACTTCGAGCCCCTTCCCGCCCTTTGGTGGCTACGGACCGAGCTTTACCAATCCGCGGACGGGTGAAATCCTTGGAGCGGACATTATGCTCGAGTACGTGTTTGTGGCGAATCGCCTGAAGCAAGCTGCGCTGTTCAACAACCTCGGGCTGGTGGACGCATTGGCTCCCGACGAGCACCTTGCTGAGGGCGGCGACCACGCGTCGTGCATGGCCTCGCAGTACCTGCAGCAGTCTACGCTGTTTGGGCTTCAGGCCCTTGCCGCAGACGACGCGTCGGTGGAGCAGAAGCAGCGCTACCTAGAGGAGTCCCTCTACTACCTAATTATGCATGAGATGGGCCACACCTTTGGCCTAAACCACAACATGAAGGCTTCGCAACTGCACATGCCCAAGGACATTCACAATCGGGAGCTGACCGAGCGCGTGGGCTTAGTGGGTTCGGTAATGGATTATCCGGCGGTCAACGTCAGTCTAGACCCCGCCAAGCAGGGCCAGTACTTCACTACCAAGCCCGGTCCTTATGATTTGTGGGCCATTGAATATGGATACAGCGCTTCAGTGCCCGACGCAGACGCCGAAGAGGCACGTCTTCAGATGATCCTGCAGCGCAGCACCGAGCCCGAGCTCACCTTTGGCAACGATGCCGACGATATGCGCTCTCCCGGCAAGGCTATTGATCCGCGCGTGAACGTCAACGACATGTCGGGCGACGCCATTGCCTACAGCGTAGAGCGCTTTCAGCTCGTCAATAAATTGTACGGAACCCTCCTTACCAACTACCGCAAGGAGGGCCAGAGCTACCAGGAGCTGGTGCAGGCTTATGCCATCTTAGGGGGTGAGGTCAACAACGCAGCTGCGTCGATTAGTCGCTACGTGGGTGGGGTTTATGTCGAACGCGGATTCCCGGGCCAGCCGGGGGCAAAGGACCCGTTCACGCCGGTCTCCTTGGCAGACCAAAAGCGCGCCATGAGCGCTTTGCGCCTGCATGTTTTTGCACCCAATGCCTTTGATGCGGCCGCTCCGGTTTGGAAGTACCTGCAGCAGCAGCGTCGCGGATTCGGGTTCTTCAGCCAAACCGAAGACCCCAAAATTCATGACCGCAGCCTCGCGATCCAGCGCAACGTGATGGCACACCTTCTGCACCCCGCGACGATGGAGCGCCTGACCGACAGCCGTCTATATGGCAACCAGTACAGCGTTACCGCCATGACGGCAGAACTGACCGACGCGGTTTTTGCGGCAGACTGGACAACTTCGGTGAACGCCTTCCGCCAAAATTTGCAGTTGGAATACCTGGGCCGATTAATTGAAATCGCGGGTCTAGGAGAAAAGCCCGAGGCAGGATTTGATCGCCCATCGCAGTCTGCGGCCTTGGCTCAGATTCAACGAATTGGGCAGCTAATACGCAGCAACCCGGGAACGGATGCAGAAACCAAAGCCCACCGCGCGCATTTGGCCCTAAAATTGACTAAGGCTCTGGACTAACGTCCATCCTTTTATGCGCATCACCCTTCGTGCCCGAATTTTCATCGCCATGTTTATGGTGGTGGTTTTGGGTTTTGGCGCCACTGGGGTAATTAGCCTGCTGCACTTTAAGGCAGAAGAGTCGGAGTACCGACGCGACCGACTCAAGCGCAAAGAAGAAGCGGTTGAAGCACACGTGGCCTATGAGTTGAAGCGAGCCCTGGGGTCTGATATCGACCAAGGAGATTTGCTCAGCGTGCTCCACGAGGAGCTTTGTGCCATAAGCCGAATTCATCGAATCGATGTGGCGCTCTACACCATGACCGGAGGCTTGCTGCTGTCGTCTAGCGTTGATTTGGTCGACTTGGGAATTTTGCCCCCCCAGCTGCCAGACGGCGTTTTAAGCCGAAGAGAACAAATTTTAAGCATTCCCGATTCCACCAAGCCCGAGGGCGAAGTGCTGCTGTACACCGCCGAGCTCAACGACGAGATGGGGGTGCCGGTCGCCATCATGGTTGTTCCCTACGGCGACGGCTTAGGGCGCCCCATAGAGGACATGGAATTTTTTAAGGCCCTTGCTTGGCTCCACCTGGTTCTCTTTTTGGCCGCCACCTACTTTGCCTACATGCTGTCGCGCAGCATCACGCGCGGGCTTGAGGTGGTGGGCGATGCCATGAAGGGGAATTTTGAAGACGGCTCTAGGAGGCCGCGGCCGGTGGAATGGCGCTCCAAAGACGAGATTGGGCAGCTTGTTGACTCCTACAACCGCATGGTGCGAAAGAACGAAGAAAACGCCATAGCCCTTGCGCACGCCGAGAAAGAGGAGGCTTGGCGCGAGATGGCTCAGCAGGTAGCGCACGAAATCAAAAATCCCCTCACGCCGATGCGCCTAATGACCCAGCTTCACGCGAGCCGAGCAAGCCAACTCTCGGTGGCCGAAGTCAAGGAATACGCCGAGGCCATGCTGGCTCAAATTGATGCAATGACCGCGGTAGCAGGCGACTTCAACGACCTCGCTAAAATTTCGTCGGTTCCTATGAGTACGGTGGATTTATCGGCCGTCTTGGGCCACATCCAAATTGCCTACCCCGGCCTGGATTTGGCCGTTCCCGCCGGAGCATGGATGGTTCGCGGCGCCGAGGCCTCGATGCTTCGCGTATTCAACAACCTGCTCAATAACTCTTTGGAATCCATGCCAGCGGGGCGCAGTCCGGCTTTTTCGTTATCGCTGCGCGACGACGAGGGCGCAGTCTTGGTCCTGGTCCGCGACAACGGCTGCGGAATCGAAGTTTCGCGCTGGGAGAGCATCTTTGAGCCGCATTTTACCACGAAGTCTTCGGGATCGGGATTGGGCCTTGCCATGGTTAAGTCCATTGTCGAGGGCATGGACGGACGCATTTGGGTCGAAGCCTCGTCTGCCGAGGGCACCGAATTCAACCTCAGGCTTCTGCGCGCCTAAGCACCAAAATTTGCTGGGTTCCCCCGTAGCGCTCGGGCCGAGTGCTCCAGTTCCATCCTGCCGGGGTGAGGGCCGCCCAGTCCTTTTGGCTGAAGGACACCGTCACGTAGTCTTTTGGGTTAATTGGCCCTTCGAGCTCAGGCAATGCGGACTCTTCGGTGTATTCGCTCACCCTAGTCTGCCCGGTAAAATCGTGCAGTGTTGCGACCAAGGTGCCATGGGGTTTAATTGCCTCGGTGAGCCGCAAAAGCTCGGCTCGGGCGGACTCGGGTTGAAGGTGGGTAAAGACGGATCCGGCAAGAATTAGGTCAAGGGATTGACCGCTCCAGGGTTCTGCCCCCCAGTGCTCCTGCTGAAAGGCTACCGCCCCCGCCTTGGGGTCGTAGGCCCAGCGCCGGGCATCAGGGAATTCGAGAGCCAAAAAGCGGCCAACTCGGCCGTAGCCGCATCCAAAGTCAAGCAGGTCTTGCGCCTCGGGAGCCACCGATTTCAGGACTTGGGCGAGCTCGCGGCCAGCCGCAAAGTACTCGGTTGCTGCACGAGCCCAGCTTCCGCCCGAAGCACTTAAGGGCAGGCGAAGCATGGCGTCAGCGCGGTGAATGGCCGTCGAAACGCCATCCAGGCCAGGGGGCAGCCAAGGGAGGGTCAAAAGTTCCGGAAGGTGCTGCTGCTGCAGGGCCGCCAATGCGTCAACCCTCAGGCGCAGAAGGGCTAAGGCGTCGCGGTTTTCACCGATGCCCGACTTGTCTTGAAACCATTTTTGAAGGCGCTTTAGCACAGAAAGTATCTTTGGTTCGGCCAAAGTACGCCATCTATCTAACCCACGAATAAAGCCATGCCCCACGTACGCCTTGAAATCCGCGACCGCATCGCATTCTTAACCATTGATCGCCTTGAGGCTTTAAACGCTTTAAACGCTTCGGTCATTCAGGAGCTGCACGAGCATGTGGAGGCTCTTGACGCCCGCGATGACCTGCGGGTGGTGGTTATCACCGGAGCGGGCCCCAAGAGTTTTGTAGCCGGCGCAGACATTGCGGAGTTTGCCTCTTTTGGCCCCTCCGAAGGCCAGGCTATGGCCCAACGAGGCCATGATTTGCTCTTTAACCGGATTGCGCAAGCCCGCAAGCCCTACCTCGCCGCCATCAACGGTTTTGCATTGGGGGGCGGGCTGGAACTCGCCATGGCCTGCCACGTACGCCTGGCTTCGACCACTGCGCGCATGGGCCTGCCCGAGGCTTCGCTTGGCGTGATTCCCGGCTATGGAGGGACCCAACGCCTGGTTCAGCTCGTGGGCAAGGGCCGCGCCCTGGAGATGATGCTGGGCGCAGGAATGATTGATGCCGCCAAGGCAGAATCCTGGGGCTTAGTAAATTCCGTGCACGAGCCCGACCAACTTTTAGAGGCCGCAGAGGCTATGGCGCGCCAGTTGATTAAGGCCTCCGGCGACGCTCAGGCAGCCATTCTGCGGACCGTCAACGCCTCGACCGAAGGTGGGCCGGGTTTCGACGCCGAGGTACGGGAGTTTGGGGCTCGCTTTGGCAGCGCGGAGTTTGTAGCAGGCACCTCGGCCTTTTTGGAGAAGCGCAAACCCAGCTTTTAGGAATTGGCATATTCTGAGTCTGTGAACTAACTTGGGCTTCACCTAAGCAGACCCTATATGACTGAGCACGCAGTATATACCATTGGATCGCCCGCCTGGTGGTCGGGCATTGCCATTTTTGTGGCCTACGCGGCGGTGGTGATCGGGGCCGCTCGATGGCTTAAAGGCGAAGGCCTCAAAACCTTTGAACGCATCTGGGGCATAGCACTTGCCGCTCTTTTGCTGGTGAAGCACGTCTACCTCCATCAGTCGGGGCTCTGGACCGTGCAAGACAACCTCGAACTGCACCTGTGCGGCTTTAGCCGAATCCTCAGCATTATGCTTTTGATCAGCGGCGCCCGCTGGGCCTTTTATCCCCTCTTCTTTTGGGGAATCGTGGGCGGATTCCACAGCCTCCTTACCCCCGAACTCACTGGTGGAGATACTCCGTTCATGTATGCCGAATACTACATCGTGCACGGAGGAATCATAATAATTCCGCTCTATTTTGTCTGGGTGCGCGGCTACATGGTCGGCAAGTGGACCTGGGCCAAGGTGCTCGGCATCAACTTGCTTTTGATGGTTCCCGTCGGAATTGTCAACCGCCTTCTGGACGCAAACTACATGTTTTTATGCCAGCGCCCCATGGTGGACAATCCGGTAGTTATCGGCGATTGGCCCTACTACCTCATTGGCTTTGTTGTGGCAGGAGCCCTGCATTACTTCGTACTCACCCTGCTTTTTTGGAAGCGCATTAAAGCACAAGCATAGTGGGCAAGTGGGACATGGTCGTGGTCGAGGTCGGTGGCCCGATCTGGTGGTCTGGTATTGGCCTTTTGGCTTTGCTGTTTTTGCTCTTTTTCACCCTTGCACCTAGCAAAAACAATCCAAAGTTTGAAGGCTGGCAAAAAGCCCTAGGCTGGATCATTCTGGCCAACCAATCTTGGTACTGGTTCATGGCGCTCTCTGACGGGTCCTTTAGTGTGCGCGAGTCCCTGCCCCTGCACATGTGCGGGCTGAGCCAGTTTCTGCTTTTTGCATACTTGATTCTCAAGCAAAAGTGGGCGCTACCCCTGGTGGCTTTTTGGGGCCCACTTGGCGGAATTCAAGCCTTCTTGACTCCGGCCCTCGAGACGGCTACCACAATAGGTTATGTCTTGCAGTTTTATCTGGCGCATTCCGCGGTGGTGGTGGTTCCGCTCTACCTCATTCTGCGTGGCGGAGCGCGGTTGCCGCGCAGGCTTTTTTGGCGAATTATCGGAATCACCAACCTGGTGGGATTTGCGGTTATGGCAGTCAACTCGACGCTCGGTTCAAACTACTGGTACGTGAACCAGCCCCCCCCGGTCAATCATCCCCTGGTGCAAGGGGACTGGCCCTACTACCTTATAGGCATTGAGCTTGCAGTGGTGGTTCTTTTTTGGGGCTTGTATTTACTGCTGCGCGGTCACCGTGAGCCCGTCCCGAACGTTCTTGCCGACGACGAGGCGAAGGCCGCATAAAGAGATGAGGTCATCCAAAAGTTTAGTGTGCCACCCCTTGGGGTAGCGACAAGGACTCCTGAGTGGGGGCCCTAGGATATTAGTCTACCCAAGAGTCGGCTAGGCTGATGCGTTCGTCTGCGTTAAATCCGAGTTGAACTACGCTGTCGCGGTAGCTTAAACCCAGTTCTCTGCAGTACGAAAGCATGCGCTCCTGCACAAACTGTTCGAGGTTGTCTGATTGATTCATGGTGCTGCTTCTTATGAAGTTGTGCAAAGCAAACCACGCTGTGTAAACTCAAGGTCTCGGTTTAGTTAAGCGGTGTTAAATCAGCGTATTAAACATTGAAAGTTACCAACAGATTGTTTATAACCTACCCTGTATTGAGTTGCTTTAATTTGTCGGAACTTTAGGCATGCGTTGCTTACTCTGGTCGTTGCTGGTGCTGTTGGGATTTCAAGCAAATGCCCAATGCTCCGTGGATGTTGTCAATGACAGCCTCTATGCCTGTGAGGGCGACAGCGTGACCCTTCAGGCCTTGGGCACGGGCCCCTTTGCATGGACTCCGGCCGCTATGTTTTCTTGCGACACCTGCGCCACTACGCGCGCTCGAATGGGTGCCTTGGGAAGTGTTGCAGCAGTAAGCACGCAGTCGAGCACGAGCCAGGCGGCCGTGAACGGCAACTTCAGTGCCGGGAACAGCGGGTTCACCTCACAGTATGTGCACAATGCGTCAAGCATTTGGAACGAGGGTACCTATGCAGTAGGGCCCAATGCGAGCGTGGTGCATCCCAATTTTGCGGGCTGGGGCGACCACACTACGGGCACGGGGAACTATATGATTATCAACGGGAGCACCCTCCCGAACCGAACCATTTGGCAGCAAACGGTGACCTTCCCTGCAAATTCTTCGGTAACTATTTCGTACTGGGTTCTGAGTCTGGCATTGCCCCAGGGGAGTTTAAGGGTCATGGTCAATGGCCTGCAAGTTGGCATTGGTCAGGCGGCTCCAGCGACCATTGGCAGCTGGAGTTTGCGCAGCCAGACCTTTACCGCGCCCGCCAACGGGATTTGCGTCATTGCCCTGCAGGGGGTCGTTGTTCTGGGTTCTGGCAATGATTTTGGCCTTGACGACATAAGCTATACCTACAGCTGCACAGCATCCAAGAGTTTGTGGCTTTTGCCCAACCCTAAGCCAATCCCCTTGGCCTGGGTTAACCGCAGCAGCGGATGCGAACCGCTTTGCGTTACCTGGAACGACGTGAGCAGCGTCCCCGGAGGCCAAGCAGTGGCCCGTTTATGGGACTTTGGCGACGGAACCACCGACACCGCCAAGAACCCCGTGCATTGCTACGCGCAAGCGGGAACCTACAGCACGACTTTAAGCGTGTGGTCGGACTCGGGCTGTACGGCGACCACGGCGAACCTGCCCCTGATAACGGTTCATAGAACTCCTGTGGTCGATGCTTATTGGATGTCGGCGGGCGGAGTTTTTGGGCGAGACACGCAGCTGCTTCTGCCCTTTGGGGATCCGGCCCTGTCGGTTACGGTTGGCTTGGACTCCACCGTCATTCCTTGGACCTTGGCTCCCGGAACGTCCATGTGGGTGGATTGGGGCGACGGACAGCGCGATTTGCGTGGATTTGGCGGCAGCGGTCCGCCCCAACTCATTTTTAGCCATACCTATGGAACTCCGCAAATACAGTACGAAATCTGCGTGGGTATTCAGACGAACCAAGGTTGTGCCGACACGCTTTGCTTTACGGTACTGGGCAGTCCGGGCATGGAGCTGCCCAACGTATTCACTCCCAATGCCGACGGGCGCAACGATACCTGGGCCCCCAACTACTTAGCGGTAGATTGGGCCGAGTGGGAGGTGCGCAACCGATTTGGCGCTCTGGTGGCCTCAGGCAGCAGGCCAGAGGATTCCTGGGACGGCACTTGGAACGGGAGGCCGGCCGCCGATGGGGTTTACTACGTGGTTGCTAAGGCCAAGAACCGCAACGTTGCGCTGCCCGTAGTGCTCACCGGAGCCCTGCATTTAATGCGCTAAACGCCCAGAAGAGCGGCAATTTCATGGAGGTTTTTATAGGTTCGGCTTGCAGCACTCATGCTGGCTAGGCTTGATTTTATTCGGTCGCGTTCTAGGCCAGCGATGCTCGGCCATGGTTCCATGTGCACGCGCACGCTGAAGGCGGTCCAGTCGCCCCCTAAGGACTGAAGCACTTGGAATTCACTGCGGAACCATAGGTCGGACTCTTGCCTCGCCTTGGGCCTCGGGTAGGCCGGATGCTGGCTCAAGGTTCCAAGGCTGGTTAAAGTCCATACTCCGCGCTCAAAATTGGCAGCGGGCCGCTTCATGGCGGCCGTGATTCCCGCGCTTGCAGCGCGGAGCGCTTCTGCGTCGGCAACGGGGGCGTGCACCGCGGCAAAGTCCAATCCCAGTTTTTCGCAGGGCTTGAATCCGCTTGGGAAGGCAAAGGCAATGGCAACTAAGATTCCATTGTTAAGAATGGCGAGGTCTTCCGCGCAGTTCAGTGCCAAATCTTCTAAGGAGGCGCCAGGCTTGTCAAGTCGCTCTGCCAGGAGTTCGATTCCCACGGAGGCTCCGCCCAATTCGCCGATGAGGTCGGCCCTCAAAGGCCCCTGAAGCTCCCGCCGCTTGGCAGCCCTGACTTCAGGCGGGCAGCCGCCGGCGACAAGTGGGGCCAAAGACCTCGTCAGGTCGGGTTTTACCGAGTAGGGAACGTCTGGGGACATGGGGCTTTGGGAGGCAATCTAGTCCTTAAAATGCAACATGGCACTATTATTGCAATCGCATAGGCACAAAAAAAGACGAGCATTAAAATGATCAATAGAAACTTCATGGCGGTTGCGGTACTTGCGGGTCCGCAATGGGCAATTGCGCAGACTTCAAACTCAGCCTCAGACACCCTCGACTTGCGCGAAGTGGTGATTTCTGCCGCACGCTGGAGGCAGACCGCCGAGCAAATACCCTCGCAGGTAGCGGTGGTCCTGCCCAAGCAGATCGCACAGTTTCAACCCCCAACGGCGGCAGACGCCTTGGCCTTGTCGGGCAAGGTTTTTATACAAAAAAGCCAGCAGGGCGGCGGAAGCCCAATGATTCGAGGCTTTGCAACCAATCGCCTGATCTATTCGGTCGACGGAGTGCGCATGAACACGGCCATTTTTAGGGCCGGCAACGTGCAAAACGTCATCAATCTTGACCCCTTTACCATGGAGCGGACCGAGGTGGTCTTCGGTCCCGCAAGCGTGATGTACGGCAGCGATGCCATTGGCGGAGTCATGAGCTTCACGACCCTTAGGCCCAAGGTGGGCACCAAGGGGGTTCATGGCAAGGTACAGGGACGGTATTCCGCAGCCAATAAAGAGCAAACCGGGCATTTTGATCTGCACTACGGAGGCGCCAAGTGGGCCGCAATAACCAGTTTTAGTCGCTGGGATTTTGACCACCTGCGCCAGGGGAGCCGCGGCCCAAGGGACTACATCAAGGCGAGCTATGTTGAGGTCGGTCCCGCCGGAGATTCGGTTCGGCTGCAAACCGACTCCTTGCTGCAGATTCCGTCGGGCTACCAGCAAGTCAATGCCATGCAAAAGCTGGTTTATGCGCCCAAAAAGGGCTGGGAACTTCAGTACGGATTCCATCATTCCCAGACTTCAAACTTCGGGCGCTACGACCGCCACAACCGCATGCGCAACGGACTACCTCGCTACGCGGAGTGGAATTATGGTCCGCAGCGATGGCAGATGCACAACTTCGCGGTGCAGCACGAGGTGAACAATGCCGCAATGGACGCATGGACCCTTCGCTTAGCGGCCCAGCGGTTTGAGGAGTCGCGCATTTCTCGCGACCTCAACTCGACCATGCGCAGCACCCAAAGCGAGCGCGTGGCGGCCTACTCGCTCAATTGGGATTTTTCTAAAGAATGGAACGCGAAGCACAAGCTGTTCTATGGACTTGAAGGCGTTTGGAATGACGTGCTTTCGCAGGGAATCATGGTGAATTTGGCCAATCAAGTGCAGACCGCAATTAATTCGCGCTACCCTCAAGCCACATGGTTTTCTGCCGGAATCTATGCCACAGAGGCCTGGTCGCCAAGTCCTAAAACCACAATCACTAGCGGAATTCGCTTGAGCGCAGTGGGCCTCGACGCCGACTTTAGCAACAACATGAGCTTTGTGCCTTTGCTCGAATCTCAGGTACGACTTCGTGCGCGGGCTCTTACCAACAGCATAGGATTTACCTACCGACCCTCACCCAATTGGGTGATTAAATCAAACCTTGGTACCGCATTTAGGGCCCCCAACGTCGACGACCTCGGCAAATTTTTTGACACCTCTCCCTCTATGGTGGTGGTGCCCAACCCCAACCTCAAGCCGGAGTATGGCTTCAGTGCAGATTTTGATGCGGCAAGGCTATTTGGAACATGGCTCAAGCTCGACCTGGCTGGCTATGCCACACTGCTCCGCGGCGCCCTTGTTCGCAGGCCATTTTCGGTGAACGGAACCGACAGCGTACTCTACGGCGGCGAATGGAACCAAATGGAGGCGCTTCAAAATGCATCCTTTGCCCGCGTGCTGGGCCTCTACTTTGGGCTGGAGGCAAGGCTGTCGCGCGCTTGGTCCAGCAAGCTGTCGTACAATATTCAAAAGGGCGTCGAGGGCCTCGACAACGGGCAGATTAGCCCTTCTCGCCACGCTCCTCCTGCCTTTGGCTGGTGCGGACTTACCTACCGCATGGGTCGCTTTCGCGCGGACTTTTACTCCCAATTCCAGGGAGCATTGCACAGCGACCAGCTCGCCTGGGAAGAGCGTGCAAAAACAGAAATTTATGCGCTTGATGCTCAAGGCAGGCCTCATGCTCCGGCCTGGTACACCGTGAATGCCCGCGCGAGCATGGAGTTCAAGCGTGGAATTACCGTGAATTTCGGTCTTGAGAATATTTCGGACCAACGCTACCGACCCTACAGCTCGGGAATTTCTGGACCAGGGCGCAACGCGGTGCTTGCGGTGGCGGCTCGGTTCTGAGTCAAAGATTTAAGGCAAAGCGTATCTTCGGTCCTATGGTTCCATTTCGCGCCTTTTTATTGAGCATTTTCACGGCTTCATCGTTGGTAGGGAGCGCACAGATATGGAAGGCTTTAAGGCCAGCAAGCGACCAGCCCGCTTGGGAGCAGCAACTTTGGGGGCAGCCATGGACAGTGACATCTCGGACTGAAGTCGCCGAAGTGCAGCAAGCCTATGAAGAGTTTCGTCGCCAGAATCCCAATTCGCCTAAGACCTATGCGGACCGGTATGTAAGGGCCTGGGGGCGGCATAATTTAGTCTGGGCTAGTCTTGCAAAGCCCACTCAAGCAACAGGCCAAAGCCAGCTAACCGAAGGCCTCGGAACCTGGACCCCAATCGGACCAACCTATGTGCGAGACGGCCTCAATGCACCGTCGGGAGAGCATGCCAATATCTACACCATTGCTATGGCCGGCGGTAGCGCGCTCTACGCTGGCACCGAGCCTGGGCAGGTCTACCGGTCAGACAATCAAGGACTAAGCTGGACTCTTACTGCACTTAATGTGCCCTTTGCGGGCGGAATTCAAGCATTAGCGGGTAATCCTTTGAACAGTCAGGCACTGTTTGCAGCCACGTACGAGGCCATTTACCGGTCCGTGGATGGCGGTCAAACCTGGGTGATTGTTCGGCAAGGCAGCAATTTGAGTCCAAACGAATTATTGGTGGCCGCGCACGACACCAATTTGGTCTATGCCGCAACTCAATCTGGACTCCTGCGAAGCGCAGACCGAGGAACTACTTGGACCACAGTCTTGCCTCAGGCAACCTATGACGTTAAGTTTATGCCTGGTGGAATCTCAGGCCGCACCGTTTATGCGCTGTCAGGGTCGGGCCAAGAAAATGCTGTTTTTTATAGATCTCAAAATCATGGGCTAAACTTCACTTTGATGGCTAGCGGTTGGTATCAAAGCAGCAACCCGAATCGCGTTGATTTCGGAGGTCGAATTGCCGTAACCCCAACAGACAGCAATCGCGTTTATGCCTACCTAATTGGCGATTCTAAGCCAGGAGACAATGGCTTCATAGGTATTTTTCGTTCTTCAGATAGGGGTGCAACGTGGACCAACCCACGCGGAGTCGTAGGCGCGCCATACAGCGCTACTGCGCCCAATACTGCCATTGGTGCCCCCGGCTGGACCTACCACCAAGGTTTTTATAACTGCTTTTTGGCAGTACACCCCACTAATCCCGATGAATTACTAATAGGAGGACTTAGCTTATGGAAGTCTACCGATGCTGGGGCAACGGCCGTGGCGATGGCGGGCTATGCTGCAGACAGCGTTAGAATGCACGTTGATATGCAAGACATTAGGCAGTTTTTGGATCCTTCGGGGGCCATGATTACCTGGATTTCTACGGACGGTGGAATTTACCGAAGTACCGACTTTGTGCAGACCCAACCCGACTTGCGCATGCAGGGAATTCAAGCCACAGAATTTTGGGCCTTAGGACAGGGTTGGAATGAAGACGTCTTGGTTGCTGGCGCCTACCACAACGGAGTCCTTGCTCGACGCGAGGCCTACCCAACGGGAATGTTTATGCAGCTCGGCGGCGGAGAGCCCGCTTCGGGGTATGCTGATCCTATGACAGACGGCCGAGTGTACAGTTCCGACATTGGTGGAGCGCAGCTTCCGGCGACACCGAGCGCGAGCACTCCGCCTCAGTATTTCAGCTATACGGTTTTTCCGAATGAGTCGTATTGGCCCTCGGAGGCAAGCACGATGGTCTTTGATCCACGATCGCCTAGTGAAATTTTGATCGGATTGAATCAAAAACTCATGCGTTCGTTGGACGGAGGCCAGAGCTACCAGCTCGTCAATTCATTTGGATGGAATCCATTGCGTAAGTTGGGCCAAGTGGTGCAAGGATACAAACAGCCTGGAGTTTTGTACGTAGTGCAACGAGAGTCCGGGAACCCGGCGCTACTTCACCGAAGTATTGACAGCGGCGCAACCTGGGTCCAAGTTGCTTTGCCGCCCGGCACAGGAAGCCGTATGGTCCTTGCCCTTGTTCCGGAGCAAGCGATGCACCTTGTGGCGGTGTTTCCAGAAGCACCCGATGGGGCTAAGGTGTTTAGATCGTTCAACGGAGGTCAGCAATGGGCTAACTGGACTACACCTGCAGTTAACGGGCAAGAAATCCGCGCAATAGTTCGCATTCAAGGCAGCAGCCCGGGCTGGGTAATTGGCGGAGATAAAGAGGTTTTTGTTCGATTTGATACTAGCGCAACGTGGAGTATTGCCGGTCAAGGGCTGCCCCACCCGGTACAAACTCGGGATCTTGCGGTTCACCATGGTCTTTCCAAAATTCGAATTGCGACCTACGGCCGCGGTATGTGGGAATGCGACCTACCCACCCCCTTGGTGCAGATCATGGCACAGCCCATGGTCGAGAGCCGAACTATTTGGCAGGGTGGATGTGCGGACGACTCGGTTCGTTTTGCGAGTCGAAGCATCGCGCCAAGGTCCGGAACCGCTTATTTATGGCGCTTTCCTGGCGGATTTCCGGCTACTTCAACGATGGCAAATCCTGCGGTAGCCTATCCGCAGGTGGGCACCTATCAGGCCTGGCTCCGCGTGAGCCACCAAGGATCCGTGGATTCCGCCTCGGTGTCGTTCACGGTATCAGCGCCAACGGGGTCCCTTGTCTTGGCAGATTTTGATGGAAGTATTTTTCCGGACGCCTTCATTTGGACCCAAATTGAGGCAGGGGGCATCGAGTGGCGTCGCTCGGAATGGACGCCGGGAAATTATGCCGCAATGGTAGACAACTATTACATTGACGCCCAGGGTGCGGCGAGCGACCTCGTGCTTAAGGTGGAGCGCGCCACGTCGCCCGAATCACTGCTCTATCAGTACGCCTATGCTCCCTATGGCCCGCCGTATTCCGACACCCTCCTTGTGGTGGTGAGCCCAAACTGTGACTTGACCGCACCTGTTTGGGTTGATACTCTGGGAGGAACTCGACTCCAAACAGCCCCAATTTTAACGAGCAGCTTGTTTGTGCCAGGGAGCGCCTCGCAATGGAAGCAGGATACCTTGTCCTTTTTGACCCCAGAACTTCAGACGGCCTTTCAATTTAATCCAACGCTTTATGTCGGCTTTCGCAGCATTGGGCACTATGGCCAAGCGCTCTACCTCGACAGTATAGAGTTGGTTCGCAACCTTTCGATTTCGGAGAATCGAGCCCCTACGCCCGTAGTATTGGCGCCCAATCCTGCCAAGGCAGGGAGCGTGGTGCAAAGTTTGCCGGCCCTACCCCAAGGGCTGCTCGTCGAGTGGTTTTCGAGCGCAGGTAAGAACCTCGGAGCGACACCGGTACTAGAGGGCGGACGCGTTTCTGTTCCGGCTTCAGCTCGAGGATTGCTACTGTGGCGCGCAGTAGCCGACGACCGAGCATGGGCGGGGTCGCTAGTGGTAGACTAATCCCAAAGTATTCGCCCACAGGGCTGATCGACGCAATTACGGAGTGCCTGAGCCTTCGTTTAGTAATTAAATTGAAGCCCTTGGACGACCCTCAGCGCGTGGATTAGTTTTTAACTAGCCGTTGCATTTGGCTTTGGTCGCCCGAAGTAATTCTCAGGGCATAGACGCCTGCGGGAAGGTCCGAAGCATTGATCGTCAGGGTAGAAAGACCTGTGCCTTGGGCAGCTCGCAGTTGCTTGCCCTGAAGGTCATAAAGGCAAACGTTAAAGTCCGATTGGCTTGAGTTGCTAATGGTCCACTGGTCCACGGTAGGATTAGGGAAGAGCCTAAAGCCGTTTAAAGGCTCGATTTGCGCTGTGCCGAGGGCTACGTTGGCGTACTTGACGTCGTCAAAGTAGAAGGTGGAGTTTGCCGATCCATTGCCGACGCTGCTGCTGCCGGCCACGAAATCAAACAAGAAAACCAGGGTGGGCATGTCGCTGAGTGATCCTGCAAAGTCAAAAGAAAGGGTTTCCCATTCTGAGGTTTTAGTCGTTAGCACGCTGCGTTCGACTCCCCAAAAGGGCTTTTCGGTTTTGAGCGTAACGTTGGTTCCGATGGGCGCCGAGGTCCAGACCTTCATCGTGAGCACGGTGTGGGTCGCGAAGTTTATGGGGCTGGTGAAGGTTATTTTGCTTCCGCCAAAGGGGGCGCCCAGGTGGCGAACGATTTTTGCGACCGTTGCGCTGGTATTGGCCGCGCCCACGAAGGGGTTGGGAACCACGGTGAGTTGGGCGCTCTCAAAGCTAAAGAAGTGGTCTGTGTTCGTGCCGGATTCGAAGGTTATAGGAAGCCCGGGCAGCGGGGTGGCGATGGAACCGGCAATTTGCTCAATGTTGTCAAAATAAAACGTATTTCCGCCCCCGTTGGTGAAGGGTTGGGGCATAATAATAAGGTTAGCACTGCCGCTGGGAGCAGGAATACCAAAGTCAAAGAGCAGCGTTTGCCATGCGCCCGAAACCGTCGTTATTGCGTCGACTTCGCTGGTGTAGGGCGCCTCGAGCTTCACCTTGATCACAGTACCAACGGGCTGGGTGGTGTAAACATCCATCGATAGAATGCTAGTTTCTGCAGTGGTGAAGTTCAGGGAGGTAACTCCGGCGATTCTGCCGCCCGCCCATTGGTTGTTTACATTGACTTTTACAATTTTAGCCACATTGCTGCTGCTGTTGCCCACCAAACTTGGGTTGGGAACGATGGTAAAGGTTGCCCCGTCGTATCCCTGCATTCCTGCTGTGGCGGACTCAAAGTCAAAGGGTAGGGTTTGCGCGAATCCAACACTAAGGGAGGCGGTGAGCAGGGAGGCTAGGATTTTGTTCATTTTTAAATGCAATGCGGGCAACAAAAGGGTCCCGGAATTTTGAAGGTTTAAGCGAATCGAATAAGAGTGCAAGGTAAGGACTTAGGCCACGGCAAAAATGCATTCAAGTCCATATACACTGGTCTTGGCCGCTCCCGTTTCTTCAAGGGAGGCAAGTGCAATGCCATGGTTTGGTCGTTAAACAAAGATCAAATTAAGGGCTGGGGAGTTTCTCGTCCGTCCTAGGCTAGGGTGCCGATTAGTTGTCTTGGTTATTATTTATCCTACTTAGTTATCACAACTTTTTTTGTAGCTTTTATAGTGGCTCCTGAAATTTTTACCAAGTAGCTTCCTGCATAAAGTGTTTTTGTATCCAAGTAAGTATTAGTTGCTCCTGCATTGATAGAAGATTTTTGAACCAACCTTCCTGTTACATCAAATAATTCAATGCTCAAATTCTCATTGTTCAAACCCAATACTTGAATAGCAATAAAATCATTGGAAGGGTTTGGAAAAATGTTCACTTTGAAATCACCAGCGTTATAATTTGAAATTCCAGTTGTAGCAGGAGTGTAAATGATTGTTGTCTCATCTACAGAAGTGACTTTTCTGTTGGCATATACGCCATAGAAAGTTGGACCAACAACATAGGGATAAGCCGAATTCCAACTGGCATCAACCGTAGAGAAATAGCAATAGATACCGGCAGGATATTCGGGTGTTACACAAAATCTTCCGTTGTGTTCATCTAAATAACTGGGAGTGCCAGCTGAAGTTGGAGTATAAACATAGTCTTCCCTAAAGTAGCCATTAAAAAAGGTTTGTGTGCCCACTACAGCACCAACGGCTGGCCCATTTAGTCTTGTCGTATTTGTGCTTAAATGATAACTTGATTTCATTCTCACAATGCCACCAGTGCCGTTTACATTGAGGTAGCCATAAGCACCGTAAATTGGAAATCCGTCATAGGCATATCCAATTAATGGTGAATGCTGCGTGCTATCAATCGCATATAATCCGTCCGCATCATACAAATTACAAATAGTAGAAATTACATTCAGGTCTAATTTAAAAGCAGATGGGTTTTGGTGATGATGATAGTTCCCATTTGCAGGATGTGCCTTTGAACAATCAAAGCCGGCTTTTTCTGCTGGAATTGCATCTCTATTCCATGCTTGTGTCGCTCCCATCCCCCCAGGGCACATTGGATAGCCAGGTCCACCGCACAATGATCCAGTAGCATTATTCCATGCTACACCGTCACGATAATCAAATAGCGCAACACCATTTATAAATATTCCAATGTTTCCACCTCTAGTAGCTGTTGGAGTTCCTGTATTTTGAACGGGGTTTAATGGAATTTTAAAAATAGCAGCTTGATTAGTTGCAACGGATGGGTTGCCATCTAAGAAAGGTCCAGTAGGGTATGCAGGAATTCCTTTAGTATGGATAAAAACATTGTTTGCAGAATACTCTACCAATTGACAGTTTACCAAAATACCGTTTGATAAAGCAACGGAATTCCCCGAAACATAATAAGTTCCAGTCACGGAAGTGTTCTGCAAAATAGATGTGATTGCAGGATTGAGTTGTGCTATGCTCAAAAGGCTTCCAAATAGAAGAGAGGTGAAGAGAATTGACTTTGTCATTTTATTTACTGATTAACTGATTGTGATTTAAGAGTTGGACGACGTTCATTGTTTAATCCTTCGCAGTCTCCGAAAACAGTTCTTTAGGATAAAAATAGTCTGGATTGAAAAGAAATGAATGGTCGGTAAGGGTAAGCAGAAAGGCAATGATGTCTACCTTCTCATTGGAGCTTAATACAATGGGTTGTCGCAATTCAGGTGCGAGTGATTTATTTTTTTCAACACCATTGGTGTAATGATTCATCACTTGCGAGAGTTTTTTGAATCGCCCATCGTGCATGTAGGGATACGAAAATTCAATATTCCTGAGTGTGGGAACTTTAAACTTTAAAGAGTCTGATGGATTTCTTGTAACCCGGTATCTTCCAAAATCGTTCAGTGTGGTGTCAACGGGCATGCCATTGTTTCTAAAATCATCGTTCGTAAAAAGTGGTTCGGTGTGGCACGATGAACAATTCTTTTTGAATAAGATGTATCCGTTGTTTTCTTGTGATGTGAAAACAGATTGCTTTCGCATAACGCTGTCGTATTTGGAATTGCTTGAAACCAATAAGAGCAAGAATTGTGAAATTGCTTTTAACGTGTGTTCGCCCGTAATTACAGAATCGCCAAATGCTTTGTAAAATAATTTCGGATACAATTTGCTTGCTTGCAATTTGAAGACAACATGCGTTATGTTTTCATCCATCTCATCAGGGTTGCTAATTGGAGCCAATGCCTGCATATCTAAATGGTTGATGGAACCGTCCCTCATAAATGATGCTTGCCAAGCCAAATTCATTAAGGCAGGTGAATTGCGAAATCCGATTTTATCTTCAATGCCATGACTCAAGGCATGGTCAACATGGGTGAACGCCGAAAATTGCGAATGACAACTGGCGCATGAAATCATGTTGTTTCTTGAAAGAATAGGGTCGTAAAATAATGCTCTTCCTAATTGAATTTTGTCTTCACTCAAAGGATTTTTTGAAAAATCGTAAAAAGGTTTTGGGAAATTTTTTGGCACATTAAACAAGTCAACTTCAACAGAGCGAAACGCAGCAATTGCGAAGCAGAGCAATGATAATATGACTAATTTTGGTTTCATTTTTCGGAAACAGTAAAGGCGTTTGCTACAATTTTGGAAATCAAAACAGCTTCAGCACTTGGGGACATGATATGATTGGTTTTGCTCAAATCAACGTAATGTAAAATTTTTTGCACATCTAGATTCAGATGTATTTTACTTGAATTTTTAATTGGAAAGCTTAAAGGTTGCAGACAATAATTAGGTTTCTGATAGCCGCCTAAGTGAAATTGAAATTCGTTGTTTCGTGTTGTGCAGATTGGACTCGTTCCTTCTAATTTAAAATTTATGTAGCCGCTTTGCCAAGTCCAATACATTCCTTTAGTGGGGTCAAGGTCTCCACCCATAGCGCCGGAAACATTGGTCGCACTGTCTATTCCCAAATTAAATTTCAGTTGGTCAAACGGAATGTTTTGTTTATTGCTAACTATAATTATAAGCGGATTAGTTTGTCTGGCATCAACCAAATGAAAACCGTTTTTTTCTTCTAGAACGATTTTGCCATTTCTCAGCAATTGCATTTTGGAGAGGTAGAATTTCACTTCGGTGATTTTCAAATGCGTAGAATCGTTGGTAGTAAAAGCGGAGTCAACTAAATCCAAGTGGGTAGCACCAAAAGTTGTTGATACAGAAAATTGCACTGAATTGGTCTGCGAGAACGCACCACCATAAGCAGCGATAAAAAGCAATAGAAAAAAGGTCTTATTACTTTTCATTTTTGGAATTGGTTTGTGAGTAAATAGCTTCACAAATTCTTTACACAATTCATCATATTTTTTCAATTGATCTGGTTCGTAAAGTTAGTTAATGTTTTAAAGACGTTTGCAATTGAAATGCTCAAAGGCGATCATGAAGAAGAAGTATTGTTTCATGGGACTTGGACGCATCGGGAATGAAAAGGTTTAAGTCACTTTATGCTTTAGACCACGTCAGAAGACATATAAAAAGAAAAAGCCATCGAAAATCGATGGCCTGTCTAGTGTCACCAACTAATTAAAGGGTGCAGCGAGCTTTGGTGGTGTTCGAAGCTATGGCTTCAACCAAAGTACTTTGTAGGTATTTAGCGACTTGTAAATCAAGAAAATTGCTAACGCAAGGGTCAACAACGCTCCTCCGATACCCTTTGAGTCGAGATAAAGGTGAAAGAGAAATGCATTCAAGAGAATGGGAAAAACAATAACAAGCATTAAGGCGGAGTACTTGTTGATCATTAGAAATATGCCTGAAAAACTTCAACTGCCGCGACAAGGACCATTAGATACCCCGTCTCCATTAATGCCCCCATAAAGGATTCGGCCGGTTCTGGCATATGCGGAAAATGGAAACTACCGATACTCAATGTAATTCGACAGACTGGTTCACCGCGCTTCGGAAAAATCCATCAGATTGTTGAGGGAGTATCTCGAAAGGTGCTTACGGATCAGTTAAAGAGCCTTGAGCAACACGGTTTGATTACTCGAAGGCAGTTTGAGGAGGTTCCGCTTCGAGTAGAATACTCCTTGACCGAAAAGGCCAATCAGCTAAAGTATGTTTTTGAAGCTATTGAGAAGTGGTCTAAGTCAACAGTGGAATAGTAAGCGAACCAACTTCAAGATTATACTTATAATTCATGACATACAATGTAGAGAGCGCAAGACAAAGGACAATTAAACCATCCCATTTATATTAATACCTGAAAAAAACAAATCAACATAAAATGAACAGAATCGAAGTAATTTTAACGCTAGACATGAATAATATTCCATCCAATTTTCAAGAAATTCTTGTTGAGGAAAAGAAGGTAGTTGAGCTTTGGAAAGCTAATGGTGTTTTGGAACACCTCTATTTAAGGGACTTAAAGAATGGTGCAGTTTTGATTTTTAAAAATGTAACCGAAAATGAGGCAAAGGATTTAATGACAGAATTGCCTTTGTATCCGTTGAGAAAAAATGTAGAATATTTGAATTTGATTCAGCAGTTTTAATAACGCAACTAATTAGTATCTAAGGCGTATGGTCATCAATAAGGTATTTTGACGCTATAGTTGCATTAATCTACTAGTGGTCGCGGCCCTTTTGAAGAAGTGTTTCAAAGGCCTCGTCCCACGACGGAATGGATTCTGCTTCGTATCCGTGGGATTTACCGGTGGCAATTTTTGGAAATGCCTTCATGGCCTTGAGGTGGGTTTCGCTGCGGAGGTAGCCCAGCATGTCTTCACGACTCGACCAGGCCGTGAGGGTACACTGATAGCGCTGGATGCGCCGCACCTCGCAAAATAAGTTGCCTGAGGCCTGCTGGGCCTGGCGAAATGACGGAATCGCAAGCGTCCAAAAACGAATGGTTCCGAGGAACCCTTTGGGGCTTAGCCCGGTGATGGAGATGTACATGGTCTCGAATGTGGTTTAAAAAAGGCCGCGAAGCGCCAAGGCGATTATTGAGTTGTGACTAGTAGGAAACTGAAGAAAAAAACCTTAAGCACGTTTGCTAGAGCTTTACTTGTCATTTAAGCCAACCCCCAATCCAAACATTGCCGCGACCCATGCCAAGTGAATAATCAAAACTGATTTTTGCCACGTAGGTCGGTCAGTCCACTTTTGTTCGGTATCAAAAGGGTCAAAGGCTAATCCAATACCCATTGAGGCGGCGGCTTGGATGTAATCCTTATTCATCAATGCCTGGTAGAGCCCCAAGGCCAGAAACCCCACATATAGAAATTTATTAAATGGCGTTTTCATGCACACAAGTTTCAACAAATATAAAAAAGGGTTACACGATAAAGTATAACCCTTTTACTTTTTTAGTTGCTCCCCTTTTCCTCGAAAGATGCAACTACAATCCGATGATTGAGTATATCACTATCAGGAAATTAAAGGGTTAGGGTTCCTTGTATGTTTGAGGGGACAAAATCCAAATGACCTGAAATAATAAGGCACCTATGAAAGTCCATAAAATATCATTCCAGTCAAATCTTAACTTACCTGACATTTGTGCAAATTCCCATCCAACTAATCCTATGACCGAAATTAAATTCGAGGATGAGTGTCTCTTTTTAAAAAACCAATTATCCGAGTTCTTCTTTTTGAATACGTATGGAATAGTAAGAACAAATAATGCTGGTATTCCAATTGCAGGGAAGAAGTTAGGCGCAACACCTAAAAGATATTTGATTATTGAATTATCGCCGCTATAATTAGGACGAATATTATCTTGAATTTGGTTGAAGGCGGTAAAACAAAGGGCAAATATCAAAAACCAATAATATTCTAATTTGAATTTCATTTTTTTGTGATTATTTGACAAAAATAATAAAAAGATGTAACTACCCTAACTCATTGATTGGCAAAGAAAAAGCCATCATTTCTGATGGCTTGTCCAGTGTGGCTCCCCTTTTCAACGAAAGATGCAGCTATAATGCGATGATTGAGTTTGTTACTATTCAGAAATTAAAGGGTAGAAGTTCCTGCAATTTTAAAAGAAGGTCTTAATTACATCCCTGAAAATCAAGAAGAGAAACACAAGTACGCCCACGATAACTTCATTTCGGTACTTTTTAAGGAATTGAACTAGCCTATCCATAAAACATAAAAAAGGTTACACTATAAAAGTATAACCTTTTTATAATTATTGCTCCCTTACTAGGTGAAATGTTGCAGCCGTTTTCATTAGTTGAACTTGCCAAAATCAGGAAAGAAAATATAAAAATTACCTACTAAATCTCTTAAAAAAAGTCCATATAACTTCACAGGCATTCATATCTTGGCTTGTTTTACCAATAATGGCTTCATTCAAATATTGATACCCTTGTGGCCAAGTATGTCCACCATTCAAAATAACATAACTGACCACTTCCCTTCCAGTTGTTCCTCCGGTATAAACTCTTTGTTTTATCGTTGTCCCATCGTTTGAAATATCTGGTAAGTCTGTTACTGTTGGCGTTGAATTACATCCATTTAAGGCTACCCATTTTTCTATAACTTGAAAATGAGATAATATCGTTCCGCCTGCAGTACCTCCGGCTGTCATTTGTCCCCCTAAAAAAGGGACAAGTGGGTCAGTTGTGCCGTGAATATACAAGGCAGGAACTGGTCGGCCGGGATTACAATTAGGCGCGATGGTTGTGGATTCCATTGTTGCAGCATCTACCGCAATTGCTGCAATTCGATTACTTAACTCACAGCCTAACCGAGTAGACATAAAGCCCCCATTGGAAATCCCAGTTGCATAAATTTTTTTTCCATCAACCGAGTAATTATTAATCATATAATCACACATTTGATTGAAAAAACCTACATCATTTATGCCTAATTGATTAGGTGCCGTAGGTCTTCCATCATTCCAATTTTTCTGAATCCCTTCTGGGTAAACCAAAACCACTTTGTCTCTATCGGCAATTGGTTTGAAATTAGCAATGTTAATCATTCCCTCGGGTGTTCCACTACCGCCGTGTATTGCAAATATTAATGGCATTTTCCCGGAGTTATTGTACCCTGATGGGAGATATACAATAAAGTTTCTGGCAACCCCATCAAAAGTTATACTAATTGTTTTTTGCTCACTAGGTTTATCAACAGATAGTGTCGGACCTACTTCTTTTTTACAAGAAAATAGGAAAATAGAAATTGTCAATAGATTAAAAACTAATTTCATTTTGGACTTCATTAATTACCAAAATTATGCTTTAAACTACTTAGACTTTCCAAATTCTAAAAGGTTTAACAAGATTTAATGAAATAAAAAAATACCTCTACTGACCTCGAACCACAAAAAAAGAGGTCGAAATGACCTCTTTTTGATTACCGCTCCTCCTCTTGGACTCGAACCAAGGACCCTCTGATTAACAGTCAGATGCTCTAACCAACTGAGCTAAGGAGGAATGTCTAATATTGGGTTGCAATAATACGACCGGACGAGCGACCTAGCAAGGCATGAGGCCGGTATCTTTGCCGGCAAAACCACATTCAAATGAGCCTATTGGTAATCGGCACCGTAGCCTACGACGGACTAGAAACTCCCTTTGGAATTCGCGAGCGGTATCACTAAAATGAGAACGGATTCAACTCTGATACCGAGTTAAACATGTCGCAAGGTATCGAGATTTCATTTCTTGACCAAGGTTACGTATTTCAAATTATAGACTGAAATCAAATGGAATGTCACTGTCTGTGGCACCAATCCGTGGCACCAGCGTGGCACCAGCACTTATGAAAAAGCTGAAAAACACAGAGATTAAGTATCTGTTAAACAGGGGCGTAGGTCAAAATATTGCGTTCGGCAACAGCAGTTGTGGTGCCAAATAGTATGTTAATCCCCTGTCTACTAATTACTTAACCAAATATTCAGCACACATATTCGTTTGAATTGCTTTTTGAACTTGTCGAATGTTGTTAAAGGGGGGGGCATTACCCCCCCCCTCTCATAACGATTAGGAACTGGCTTATTGTTGCCTGAAGTCTGTAAGAAATTCATTCAGTTCATCCTTGTGGATAATAAACTCCTGGGTGACATGAACGATTTTGTGCCGACAGCCTTTCTCACAGCCGCAATCTCGAATAAGGGTGATGGTCTCTTGGGGAAACATTATAGTGGTTTTAAGTTAGTGCGTGCAAGAAAAGACGGAGGAAGGCAATCAGTCGGTTGTTAAACACTTAAAAACGGGTGTCTCCCCCAAAAAAGAGTTCGTACCTTCCAACCTCAATGTTTTCAATGGTTTTGTGGAGGTAATTCGCCTTACAACCGAGAGTTAGATGACACTATGGCAATAAAGAAGACGGAGCTTTACAGCTCACTATGGAGTGCGTGTGATGCTTTAAGAGGTGGCATGGATGCTGGCCAATACAAGGACTATGTGTTGGTTATGCTCTTTTGGCGGTATGTCTCTGACAAGGCAAAAAGTGACCCACGTTCGTTGATTGAGGTCCCGGACGGCTGTGGTTTTGACTACTTGGTCGCATTAAAGGGACAAAGCAACATCCACGAGCAGATGGATAAAGCAATCGGAGCTCTTGCTCGTGCGAACGACCTGCAAAATGTGATTGACGTGGTCAGTTTCCAAGACGAAGAAAAGCTTGGACGCGGGAAAGAGATGGTTGACCGCTTGAGCGACCTGATTTCCATTTTCCAGAATCCCGCACTTGATTTCACGAAGAACAAGGCTAGCGGTGATGACTTACTTGGCGATGCCTACGAATACCTAATGATGAACTTCGCCACGGAAAGTGGCAAGAGTAAAGGCCAGTTCTACACCCCTGCTGAGGTGAGTAGAGTTCTTGCCGAGGTCTTGGAGGTGAATTCTGAGAAGGAGGGGCAGTCCATTTATGACCCCACCTGTGGCAGTGGTTCCTTGCTTTTGAAGGTGAGTGATGTAATTCATAAGTCCGTTTCCCTGTTTGGTCAGGAGAAGGATTCGTCCACCGCTGCTCTGGCGAAGATGAATATGATTTTGCACGGAAGCCCAACTGCAGAAATAGCAAGGGGCCAGAGCACCTTGTCTGACCCCCAATTCAAGGACGAGCGTGGAGGGCTGAAAACCTTTGACTACGTTGTTGCAAACCCCCCATTCTCCTACGACAAATGGACTTACGGCTTCCATCCTGAGGAGGACATTTTTCGGAGGTTTGATGGTTTTGGTATCCCCCCACTCAAAAATGGTGACTATGCCTTCTTACTGCACATTGTTTCCTCCCTCAAGCCAAATGGAAAGGCGGCCGTGATTTTGCCTCACGGGGTTTTGTTCCGTGGTAACGCGGAAGGGGAAATTCGCAAGAACCTCATCCAAAGGGGACTCATTAAGGCCATCATTGGTTTGCCGGCGAACCTGTTCTATGGAACAGGCATTCCTGCCTGTGTGATTGTTATTGATAAAGAGGGGGCTAATTCCCGTGAGGAGGTCTTCTTTGTGAATGCAGCAAGTGGATATGCAAAGGATGGTGCTAAAAACCGCTTGCGTGAGCGCGACATCCGAAGGATTGTCGACGTCTTCAAGGATAGACAAGAGATTCCGGGTTTCAGCAAATGCGTTTCGTTACGGGAAATCAGCAACGAGAAGAACGCCTACAACCTGAACATCCCACGCTATATCGATTCTCAGGAGCAACAGGACATTCAAGACATTGAGGCTCACCTGAAAGGAGGAATCCCCCTGAGGGAAATTGAAGGACTGGATAATTATTGGCAGGCATTCCCCACACTAAAGGATGACCTATTTGAAAATCTGAGACCGGGCTACCTCAAAACAAAAGTGTCAAACGCCGAGCTTAGGCAGTTCATTTTGGAGCATTCCGACCTTAGTGCTTTCCGATTACAACTCAAAAGTGCCATTGAGTCCTGGGAGAAATTTGCTTTACAACATTTGATGTCATTTGAAGTGGGGGCATCCCCTCGTGAAATGTTGGTTAATCTGTCGGAAGAGCTAAAAAGTCGGTTCAGTGAGGTTCCCCTGATTGATGGTTATGCAATGTTCCAACACTTGATGGACTATTGGAATAGCACCCTTCAAGATGACCTCTACATCATTACTCAGGATGGCTGGAAAGCCATCCCCTACAGAATCCAGGAAACAAAAAAGGGAAAGTCAGTGGATAAAGGCTGGGCGTGCGACCTTGTTCCTAAATCACTGATAGTTGAGCGGTATTTCAAGACGCAGTCAGATGAACTGGCTGGTTTGGAGCTTGAACTGGAGAGCTTGGAAGCCGAGATTGAGGGCTTCACTGAGGAGCAGAATCAAGAAGGGGGTGTGTTCTTCACAACTGAAAAGGTGAATAAGGCGTCGGCCAACAAACTACTGAAAGAGCTCAAAGGCTTGCCCAACGCTGAGGCAGAGGTTAGGCTCGTAAATGATTACCTGAAGATGGTAACCAAACAAGCCGAAATCAAATCAAAAATAAAAAGCGCTGCAGCTTCACTTGACCAATTGGCCCTTAAGAGATATGGGGGCTTATCAGAGGCGGATGTCAAGGACCTTGTAATAAGAGATAAGTGGTTCCGAGCACTAGAAATTACTCTTGAGAAGGAATTTCAAGGATTGCTTTCGGTATTGGGTGGCAGGGTTAAGGAAGTAAACGAACGCTATGATGAGACATTGATAGAAATCAAATTACAAGTTCAATCATTGGAGTTAGCAATTGAAAAACACCTGAAACACTTTTTAACATGAGTGAGCAAATCACTAAAGAGGGTTGGGTATTAAAAAAATTGGGTGAGGTTTTAAGTTACGAACAGCCTACAAAATATCTAGTAAGAAGTGCTGCCTACCAATCTCACTTCAGCACTCCAGTTCTTACAGCTGGTAAAACGTTTTTACTGGGCAACACAGATGAGAGTTTTGGTGTTTATGATAATCTTCCGGTTATAATTTTTGATGATTTTACTACGGCGAGCAAATTTGTAGATTTCCCCTTTAAAGCGAAGTCTTCCGCTATGAAAATGCTGAAGTCCCGTTCAGAATATTACAATCCCAAACTTCTATTTGAAATTTTGAATTCATTAAAATTTGAAGTTTCGGACCATAAACGACATTGGATTTCAGAGTTCGCGAATATCGAGATTAGCATACCAGGTTCGCAGGTTGAACAAGAAGCAATTGCACAGGTATTGTCTGATTTTGACAACCTGATTGACGGCCTTGAACGCCTTATTGTAAAGAAACGGAGCATTAAGGAGGGCGTTATGCAGGAGTTGCTCAGGCCCAAAGAGGGGTGGGTTGTTAGGAAGCTTGATGATATCGCACGGTTGTATAACGGTTATGCTTTTAAGAGTGCAGATTATGTAGAGGTGGGGGATTACAAGATTATCACAATTGCAAATGTTCAAGAGGGCCAAATGACCTATACAGGAACTAGTCGCTTGGATAAACTCCCTGTGGATATTCAAGCACATCAAAAATTGGAGCTTGGTGATATTCTCGTTTCTATGACTGGGAATGTTGGAAGGGTTTGCCAAGTCAATATTGAAAATGCACTATTAAATCAGCGAGTTGGAAAAATTGTAGGCTATGGGTTAAGCCCAAGTTTCTTGTTTAGTGTGTTGAACACTAAGAATTTCCAAAACAAAATGATAGAGTTGGCTCAAGGGGGCGCACAGGGCAATATTGGGAAATGGGATATTTTGAATTTTGAGGTCTGTGCACCTAGTGATTTGAGTGAACAAAATAAAATCGCTCAAACCATTGGAGATTTGGACGAAGAATTGTCTTTGTTGGAAGGAAAGCTCTTCAAGTACAATCAGATTAAGCAAGGAGTTATGAATGAACTAATCACTGGAAAAACCCGATTGGTATGAGCCCGCGGATTGAAAGAGAAACCCAAAATAGGGTTGTGCAGCTCCTCGTTAGGATGGGCTACACATACCTGGGGTCACTGCAGGACCAGACAAGCGACAATGTTCGTGAAAACGACCTTGAAAACTGGTTGTTGGCCACCGGTAGATACGACCACCAGGTTGTAAAGTCTGCCGTCAGCATTCTGAAAAGGGAGGTCTCACTCAACTCGCACGATGACCTCTACCTGAAAAATCAAGAGGTATATCAGAGGCTTCGTTATGGTGTTGTAGTTTCAAGAGGAGCCAATGAACCTAACGTCTTGGTGTCCTTAATCGATTGGAAGCACCCTGAGAAAAACGTGTTTGCGGTTGCCGAGGAAGTCACGGTGCAAGGAGAAAATACCAAGCGGCCAGATGTGGTTCTTTACGTCAACGGCATTGCCCTTGGCGTCCTTGAATTGAAAAGAGGAAGTGTTGCAGTTACAAATGGCATTAGGCAAAATCTGGACAACCAGAGCCACAGGTTTATTCGTCCCTTCTTCACAACGATGCAGCTTGTTATGGCTGGCAACGACAGTCAAGGGCTTTACTATGGCACGATAAACACACCTGAGAGGTTCTACCTCGCTTGGAGGGAAGATGACGCGTTGTTTGCCCCGAACCTTTCAAAATTAGACCAACACATTGGTCAAGTTCTTGCCAAGGAACGGTTCCTCGATGTAATTCACAATTTTGTCGTTTTTGACTCTGGCGTTAAAAAGCTCTGTAGGCCTAACCAGTTTTTTGGTATTAAAAGGGCACAAGAACATATCCGCCGTAAGCAAGGAGGAATTATTTGGCATACCCAAGGGTCGGGCAAAAGCCTTACTATGGTTTGGTTGGCAAAATGGATTCGGGAGAACCAGAAGGATGCTCGCGTCTTGATAATCACCGATAGAACGGAGCTCGACGAACAAATTCAAAAGGTGTTCTTAGGGGTGGATGAGAAAATTCATCGTACCCAATCTGGTAAGGACCTCGTCAAGGTTCTTTCCGAGAGCAGCCCATGGCTTATTTGCTCGCTTATCCACAAGTTTGGAGCCGGAGAAGATGAGTCGGAGGCTGAATTCATAAAGAACTTGTCCAAGCCCGCCGATTTCAAGCCTCAGGGCAATCTGTTCGTGTTCATAGATGAGTGCCATCGGACCCAAAGTGGTGAGCTACACACCGCAATGAAGGCACTACTTCCTGATGCCCTATTTGTTGGTTTTACTGGTACCCCCCTGCTCAAAAAGGACAAAAAGAAGAGCATTGAGGTTTTCGGTGTCTACATCCATACCTACAAGTTCAACGAGGCGGTTGAGGATGGAGTTGTTCTTGACTTGCTTTATGAGGCAAGAAATGTTGAACAGCGTATCGTTGACCAGGCAGGTATTGATGATTGGTTCAACACGGTAACCAGAGGAATGAACGAGTTGCCCAAAGCACAACTGAAGCAGCAGTGGGGAACGATGCAGCGCCTTTTAAGCAGTAGCGAGCGCTTGGAGCGAATAGCTTTTGACATCATAAAGGATTTCAGGAAAATTCCACGATTAAGAGATGGAAGAGGTAATGCCATGCTCGTGGCCTCCAGCATTTTTGAAGCCTGCCGCTACTATAAAATCTTCCGCGATAATGGGTTCAAGAAGTGTGCAATCGTCACGTCTTTTGAGCCCACTGTGCAGTCCTTAAGGGGCGAGTCAACGGGACACGGGGAGTCAATGGCTGCCGAACAATTTGAGATTTACGAGTCAATGCTCGCCGGCAAGAATCGGGAGAAATTTGAGGTCGATGTAAAGAAGCAGTTCATCAAGGAGCCCGCCCAAATGCAACTGCTTATTGTGGTAGATAAACTCCTTACAGGCTTCGATGCGCCTTCTTGCACATACCTATACATCGACAAAAAGATGCGCGACCATGGGTTGTTTCAAGCGATATGCCGGGTGAACCGCACAGAGTCGGACGATAAACAATTTGGATACATCGTCGATTACATGGAGCTATTCGGTGAATTAAATGACTCCATCCACGACTATACCTCGGACTCGTTTGACACCTATGAACCTTCGGACATTGAGGGGTTGCTCAAAGACAGGTTAAAGACTGCCAAGGAACGATTAGATGATGACCTTGAGCGCTTGGACCGCTTATGCTTACCGGTTCAAAATCCGAGGGAATTAGAGCAGTTCATTCACTACTTCTGTGGGGACACTGAAGATGAGCAAGAGGTCAAAAAGCAAGAGTCAAAGCGGCATGAGTTCTACAAGGGGGTTGTGGCCTTGATTAGGTCCTTCAACAATATCGCTTCCGAAATGAGGGAAGCTGGATACACTGAAAGTCAGGAAGCGGCAATTAAACACCAAGTTCTTGAATATACAGAGCTACGGGACTCTATCAAGTTGGCAAGTGGCGATTACATTGACCTCAAGAGTTACGAGCCCGATATGCGATTGCTGTTGGACCAATACCTCGCTGCCGACCCTTCCAAGATTTTAAGCAAATTAGGAGAACAGACACTTTTAGACATCATCGTTCAACAAGGTATTCAGGCAGCAACTGAAGCGTTGCCTATTAAAACCCGAGCAAGTAAAGATTCCGTGGCGGAAACACTTCAGGCAAATGTTAGGCGCGTCATTACCACCGAAATGCCGTTGAACCCCATCTTCTATGGCAAAATGAGTCAGTTACTAACAGACCTGATTGCTCAAAGGAAGCAGCAGACATTGGACTATCAAGATTTCCTTAAAGAGCTCGAACAGCTTGTAAATCAAATCCAATCTGTAAGTAGTCGCCAGGATTACCCAACAACAATCAACACGGCAGGAAAGCAGGCCATCTATGATGCCCTGAACGACGAGGCCTTAGCCAACGAGGTCCATAGGGCAGTCTATTCGGCAAAAGAAGACGGGTGGCATGGCAATATCCTGAAGGAACGAAAAGTCAAGTATGCCATTCAAGATGTTGTGCCCTCTGACAAGGCAGAAGAAGTTTTTGATTTGGTCAAGCAACACAACGAATACAAGTAGTGGAGTTAGCTGGCCTTGAAATTGAGTTGTTACTCAAAGACATAAAGAACCTCCATCTAGCAGTCTACCCCCCCGACGGCAGAATCCGATTGGCGGCACCGTTGGAAACAGACATAGGTACTTTGGAGGTCTATGTGGCCTCAAAAATCCCTTGGATTCGAAAGCAGCAGAGAGTAATAATGCGTCAACCGCGTCAATCAGTCCGCCTTTTTGAAGAACGAGAATCGCATTTCTTCCAGGGTCGCCGTTACCTTCTTCGCGTTGCCAAGCAAGCCCCGGGTCAGAAGCCAGAGGTTAATATTTTCCGCAAGAAGTTTTTAGAAATACGGGTTCAAGAACCCGACTCTTTTGTGATGAAGGGAGATGCTGTTGAGTCATTTTACAGGACGGAACTTAGGAAGACACTTGGGGAACTAATCCCAACATGGGAAGCGCGTTTGGGTGTCTTGTCTGCCAAATGGCGGATTAAGTCCATGCGAACCAAATGGGGCTCATGCAACCCGGAAACAGCTAATCTGCTCTTCAACCTTGAATTGGCTAAACAACCTTTAGAGTGTGTTGAATACGTGGTCGCACATGAATTAGCTCATTTGTTGGAACGAACGCATAACGGCAATTTTCAAGCCCTCCTAAACCAGCATTTACCAAATTGGCGGCTGTTCAAAGAACGATTGACTGAAACACCGACAGCTGTTTAGGTATATTGGGGTTCATAGGCGATTTCTACTGTGCCCAGTGCTAGTCGAGGGGCCTTAAGGCCCCCTCAGAAAATAGCCGTTGCTATAATTGCACTTCGGCCCTGTTGGGAGTGCTTCATATGTACTTCAATACCCAGCTCAAATAGTCATAGACCTGAGCGAGGGGGGCCTTAAAGCCCCCTCGACGCGAGGAGTCGTTTGCCTAAATGCACATAGAGCTGTTGGGGGGTGTTTCATACGTACTTCAACTCCCATCTCAAGTAGTTGTGGACCTATTGAGCGAGAAGGGGGCTACAAGCCCCCTTTGACGCGAGGAGGCGTGCGTCCTCAAGAACATAGGGCTGTTGATTGAAATTTGTAAAGACAGAGACTCACTGAGAAGCGGCTGCCTCAAAAGCAGCCGCGTTCTTCGGATATCCAAATGTAGTGCAGTACCTCAGTAGGGCTAATCCTTTGCTGTCGAATAGCTTGACGTGGACTGTCCATGTAGTTCCCCAACCAACAGCATAATATCTGCAAACTAAGGAGCGGGGGGCTTAGACCCCCCTCTTCAATCTAGGTATAACTAGCAAGAATATCTGCGTCAATGTAATGAACTAATCATTAAAGATTGTTGAAAACTATCGCTAATACTTATGATATTCATTGTCTGATTAACAGAACTTTACACCGTTTGTCAAACATATTGAATACCCCCTCTTCTCCCCCCTCTTCTCCCCCTTCTCTTAACCTTAGGGAACACTTAAGACTACCATCTGCTGTACAGATGATGGTACCCCAATCCTTATACAAGCAGTACAAAGGGGAGTTCACTGATGAGCAGTTCTACTTCATCCACCTTCTGGTCCGAAAGATGTTAGACGCCCCTAAGCCACACTACTTCATTCACCTAAGCATACGGATTCTTGAGAAGCAACTCGGACGAAATACTAGAACAGCTACTATTCAACCACTATTAGATTTGCTCGTTGTCGAGGTCCAATCATCTATCACGAGCGAGGAAAGCTACTCAGCTGGCAATAGGTCCAAAGGATTTCGCCTAAACGAAATCCTAAGAGATGAGGTCAAGCGTGACCAGGTAATAGCGTATTGGAGCGACCCTAAATCTTGCCTTGCACGAAGACTTAAGAAGAACAGGATTGAAAGAAGAGTGGGGGCCCTTAAAGGCCACCCACGACTAATAAGAGAGTATGACTGGCTTTGTAAGCTAACCCTAGACAGTCCCAAAGCTAAAGACTTCAGAGAGCAATTTGAGCTGTCTGGTATGCGCGGCAAGAAACCATTCTCTAAGCAATCTGCAATTAGGCTTGATTCGGATGTCTATGCACTAAGCAGACTAAAGGCTGAAGACTTTTTGTTTACCCACAATGGGATTCGGCTTACAACTGTTGTAACGGGGGCAATGAGGGAGATACGCAAGTGCCTGATGGACAGCAAAGGCAATCACTTTACAGAGCTAGACCTACGTTCATCTCAAATCGTATTCCTATGTAAAGCCTTAACCCTTTCCATTGAGTATAACATTTGCAAAAACTATCACAGTCAACTGCTAGAATTCGTTTCTAAAGACGTTGACATTTACAGTCCTTCTGTCGAACAATCCACAGACATTGCTGCGTTTATTCGTCGAGTGTTATCTGATGACATTTACTCCGAGCTATACCATCTAGAAGCGGGATACTCGGAAGAATGGATACCTGGAGATGATGGAGTCCGTTCCATTTACTCTTCTCGGATTTCATTGGATAAGTTTCTCACCAAGGACCGGGACTTATTTAAGAAGCAAGTTCTTTCAGCACTCGTATTCAACTACTACACACGAAAGAAGTTGATACCTAGTCTCGTGCGAGCATCTGAAGAGTCCTACCCCAACGTAGTTGAGTTGCTGAAAGGAATGGCATCAGAATCTACGCAACGAAAGAAATCAGCCGACCTTGCGAAAATTACCCAAGCCTATGAATCATACTTCTTCCACACAGTGGGATTAGACGCGCTAGTTAAGGCATACCCAAGTCGCGAGTTTTATCTAGTGCACGACAGTGTGGGGGCTCCAGAGGATATTGCAGAAGAATGCCAACAGATACTTAATAAAGCCCTAGAGCGCCATTTGGGCATACCTGCGGGGCTTAACCTGATTTCTGTGGACTAACATTCTGAACACGGAGGCCCTCCAATTTGTACTCATCCGAAGGTTCTAGTCAATAAGATTTTTTGGTGTCTTAGTCAACTTAATATTGAAAAGAGTTACGCCTTTAGAGACTTGGCATATCAGCTAGGTTTAATTGACTGACCTCAAGACCACGCAGGTATGTTAATGAGACCTGCAAAGAACTGTGCCCCATCACTTGTTGGAGCTTTACCAGACTTCCTGTTTGCTCAAAGACTTTCATGGCTCCGCCATGGCGAAATGAGTACATCGTCTGGTTTGGCTTAAGAAGAGTACTGCACTTTTTGTACCTACCCCAAAGGGTCTTGAAGAAGTCAACATTGTAAGCATTAGGTGTGCCCGTAAAGATGTTCACGTTGCCTGATTCACTATCATTTCTAAAGTCAACGAGACGCTCACGAACATAGGCTGCAACAGGTACGATTCTGTTGCATTTGCCTTTGTTTCGCTTTCCAGACAGCGAAATCATCGTGAGGTCTTCATTGAAGTCTCCCCAAGTCAGTTCACGTATTTCCCTGTGCGGACGCAATAGACATCCATATGCCAATAGACAGCAAAGGTGAAGACGCTGGTCGTACTTGTAAATTTCTTCTAGCACTGCTTGAACGTCAGTAAATGGCTTGTGAAGGACTTCGGTTGTTCGGGGTAAACGAATGTCCTTAAATGGGCTCTTGAGTCCGAGGTCTTCAATACTGCTCGCAAAAACAGTTGAGAGGTAGGCTTTGATATTTCGTTTGCTTCGAGCACTGACGGTTCTAGAGTCGAGATAGTCTCTAACGACGGTCGTTGTTAGGTTTTCTATGTCAAGCTCGGTGTAGTTCTTCTGGATTAAGTACTCTTCGAACTGCTTGGTAATGTAGACGATGTCATTCTTGTAGTGCCTGCTATAATCCGAAGAGAGCTTTTGCTTAACAGATGCCCTTAGTATGACAATCACGTTTTTCTCCCGTTTTGGCTTTACTTCTTTTGAGGGAGGCTCAGGCGCCCACCCTTGTCGGATAGCTAGGATAAAGGCGGCCTCTAAAGCTCTTGCTTCATCAAAGCGTCGAGAGCCTGAAAAGCGATTGGGTTGAATGTCTTGACCTATAACTTCTCCTGAGGAGAACCTTTGTCTTCGCCCGTTAAGGGAAACTGAAACATAAACACGGCCGTCGGTTTTTTTACCGATTGAAACGACTTGATTGAATAGCATTTGGCACCAAATTGTGGCACCAGAGGAAGAATCCGTTCAAATTATCAGTGAATACTCGGCTTTTCCTTGGCTGAAGACCGGATTAACAGTCAGATGCTCTAACCAACTGAGCTAAGGAGGAATGTCTAATATTGGGTTGCAATAATACGACCGGACGAGCGACCTAGCAAGGCATGAGGCCGGTATCTTTGCCGGCTAAACTACATTGAAATGAGCCTATTGGTAATCGGCACCGTAGCCTACGACGGACTAGAAACTCCCTTTGGAATTCGCGAGCGGATTCTCGGCGGATCAGCAACCTACATAGGACTAAGCGCAAGCTACTTGACCAAACCAGTGCATTTGGTTTCGGTCGTTGGCGACGACTTTGAGCAAGGCCACATTGACATGCTCAACCAGCACCATGTGATCACGGAGGGCCTTGAGGTGATGAAGGGGCAGAAGACCTTTTTCTGGAAGGGCAAGTACCACATCGACATGAACAGTCGCGACACAGTTGAAACCCAGCTGAACGTTCTGGAGCATTTCAACCCTAAGGTTCCAAAATCCGCCAAGAATTGCGACATAGTGATGCTCGGCAACCTCGTGCCGGCGATTCAAATGAGCGTGCTGGACCAGCTCGACGCAGCCCCGAAATTGGTCGTTATGGATACCATGAACCTATGGATCGAGAATACTCCTGACGACTTGCGCAAGATGCTTACGAGGGTCGACGTACTGACCATTAACGACGAAGAAGCGCGCCTTTTAAGCGGCGAGCACAACCTGGTTAAGGCAGCAAAAGCCATACGCACTATGGGCCCTAAAGTTCTGATTTTAAAGAAAGGGGAGCACGGCGCTCTGCTCTTTGGCGCCGAGGGAGAAATCTTTTTTGCTCCGGCCCTGCCTTTGGCCGATGTGGTGGATCCCACGGGCGCAGGCGACACCTTTGCGGGCGGATTTGTCGGCTACCTCGACAGCGTGGGCGACTACAGCTTTGATAGCATGAAGCGCGGACTCATGTATGCGGCAACTATGGCAAGCTTTTGCGTGGAGGCCTTCGGCCCCGAACGCATGATGAACTTGACCCAGGACGAGATTCGCGCCCGTCGCGCAGATTTTGCGCAACTGATTAAAGTTAGTTAGGCGGTGCGAGCCGACGTCTACCTATGGGCGGTTCGACTGTTTAAGACCCGAGCATTGGCGGCCGAAGCCTTGCGAGAGGGTCGCGTGAGTGCCTCAGGGGTGCAGTTTAAGGCAAGTAGAGACGTCAAAGTAGGAGAAGTGCTGCTTTTGCGCCGCACCGGCTACATGCAGCATTTTGAAGTTTTGGGCCTTCCCCGCACCCGAGTTGGGGCGCCCTTGGTCCTTGAGTTTCTTCGCGAGGTTACCCCGCCCGAGGAACTGGAGCGTCGAGAGCTTTGGGAATTTGCCCAGCGCAGTTCCGGAGGCCATGGACTGGGACGACCCACCAAGAAGGACCGCAGAGACCTTAGCGACTACCTCTAACAAAAAAGCCGCCCCTTCTGGGGCGGCTTTGCTTTAAAGCAGATCGGGCAATTAGTTAAAACTGTAGCGGATTCCGATTTGTGCCTGCCAAACGTCACCCAGGGTTACGCTTGGGTCGTAGATCTCTGTGCGCAATTCGCCAAGAGTACGGGTAAACTCATACACATAATCGGTACCCACTTTTTTGTAGGTAAGCGGGCGATTGACCACTACGCGGTCGCTGACACCCCAGCTGCTGTTGATCATGTTTGCAACGTTGTAGAAGTCAGCGCGAAGCTGCAAATTCTGCTTCTTTCCACCAACCTTGATGCTGAAGTCCTGAACGATGTTCAAGTCGATAAGATTCAGCCAAGGAAGCACAAGAGCATTGCGCTCACTGAATGAACCGCGAATGCTGTTGAGGTATGAATTGTCTGTGATGTAGGCTTCATAAGCCACTTTCTGGTCATCCGCAGAGAACAGCACCGTTCCACCGCTGACGATGTCAGCAAAATTCATGGCTTGTAGTTCGGTGGCAGTAGGAACATAAAGCAGATCGTTGGCTGCTAAAAAGTCTCCATTGACGTCTCCAATCACGCTGAACGAAGTTCTGCCTTGGTTGTAGCCTTGGTAGAAAATGCTTAGCGTAGTTGCAGCATTCTCACCCCAGTTCTTGCGGTAGCTGCCCGCAGTAATTACGCGGTGGCGCTGGTCGAAATCACTGTAGGATAGGTTTGCTTGGTTGTTACCGTTCACGGTCAATTGGTCGCGCCAAGAGGAATAGGCAATAGATCCGCCCGTCATAATGTCGCGTGCCTCACCAAAATTGTAGGCAGACATGAAGTACCAACCGTTGCTGAACTGCTTCTCAAGCTTGCTGGTCAAACTGTAGGAGTAGCCCTTGTTGGTGTTGGCGAGAACGATAGCGTCAGTAATTGATGAGTTAATCCGCATTCCGCTGTTGGAGTTTGCAAAAAGATCGCGTCCGTTGGCATCAGTACCAATACTCGCTGTTTGGTTGGCGTTGTAGTAGTAAATGTTGTTCACCGTCTTGCTTAAAATACCTTCAAGGCTAAGGACGAAGTTCTTTGGAAGCTGAACGTCAACGGCTAGGTTGCTCCGCCATGTTTGTGGGAAGCGGAAGTCGCGTTCGGTCAAAGCAAGGCCATAGGAAGAAGGAAGCGTTGGATTCGCAGGAATGTGAGCTTCTACGTCGTCGGTGAATTGAAAGTCCGTAGTGTTGTCTTGGCGAATGGAACCCGTGAGAACTCCGTTGTTGCCAACCTGGTTGCTAAGCCAAACAAAGGGTGGGCGTCCGCTGAATAAGCCGGATCCTCCACGGATTTGAATGCTGCGGTCTCCGAGTACGTCGTAGTTGAATCCCACACGAGGAGAGAACAAAAGGTTGGTAGTTGGTAGCTGACCAGTGTTGAATGTCACGCTGTCGCCTGCCGGGTTCACGAACTTCATGTCGTTAACCAGGGTATTCTCGCGGGCGGTATTGGCAAAGACAGGAGCATCGATGCGGGCACCAACAGTAATCTTTAGTTTATCGTCTAATGCGCTGAATACGTCCTGAAGGTAGGCGCCGGGCATCGCTACACGCGTGTATGCGGTAGGCAGTTCCTTGCCCTCAAGCGCAGAGTAGGTAAGCGCGTAGCGGCGAAGCTGCAGCGTGTCGGATCCTGGTGCATTATTGACCACGTCCTTGAAGTCCTGAAGGCTATTGAACACGTACTGACCGTAGTAGGTTGGCGTGAAGGTGTTCTCAAACTGAAATGCTTCAAAGTTCAGACCTGCTGTGATAGTGTGGTTGCCGCTGAAGTAGGTGAGGTTGTTTTGTAGCTGAAACGTGTTGGTATTCAACATATTATTGGCAGTGAAGGGCTCATAACCAAAAGACATGTAGGTCTTACCGTCTTCCATGATGTCTACAAGAGGGAACACACCATTATCGTAGCGTCCTCCGGTAGCACGGCTGCTTCTGAAGTCACGGTTGGCGGTGAATCCCATTTGGAATTGGTTGCTCAACTTATTGCTTACACGTGTATTCAACTCGCCAATCACCGAGAAGATGTTGTTGTTGATTACGTAGTTCGTACCCTGGAAGTTTAAGGCATCGTTGGTACCGTTGCGCAAACCGCTAACCACACCCGAATTGCTGGCAAGCACGTCGCGGTAGGATTTTAGGTAGTTTAGGCGAACCCAAGCTTTGTTTTTGTCGTCGATGTTGAAGTCAAACTTGGCAAGAACCTTGTCGCTGTACGTCTCGTTGTTGTAATTCTCAAATTCGCCTGGGTTGTAGTTGAATTTGTTGATCAACAGGTTTCTAACGTCGTCAAGATCGGTACGAAGTACGCGGGTTTCATTGGGGTCGGTAACCGCATCACCGTTGTTGGCAGTGTAAAGCGAAGCGGGATCAGTACGGCGCTCGCCTTCTGCATTTAAGAAAAAGAAAATCTTGTCTTTTTTGATTGGGCCTCCGACGCGGAATCCAAACTGGTTTACCGCAAAGTCGTTGATGATCAAGGGGCTTCCAGCCTTGTTGCCGTCTTTATCGAGGTAGGTTACTGTATCTCCACGAAAGTTTTGGTTGCGGGTGTTCATAAAGACCGACGCACTCACGTCGTTGCCTCCTGAGCGGGTGATCGCGTTGACACCGGCTCCGGTGAATCCGCCCTGACGCACGTCAAAGGGGGCGATGTTAACCTGAACCTCTTCGATTGCGTCGAGAGAAATCGGTGTAGAATTGGTTTGACCGCCGGGGCCTGAAGCAAGTCCGAAGCTGTTGTTAAAAATCGAACCGTCGATGGTCAGGTTGTTAAAGCGGCTGTCTGCACCAGCAAAAGACTGACCTGATCCGGCAGTAGAAGCCACCGAAGAAGGACGGCTCTGTGGGGTTAGGCGAGTAAAGTCATTGAGTGAACGGCTGAATGTCGGCAGTGTATTAAGGGCTTCCACTTTAACGTTGGTGGCCGCGCCAGTACGCTGTGAATTCATAAGCTCGCTTTTGGTCGCCACTACGTCTACGTCGCCGAGTGTTGTGGTTTTGACGCCAACGGTAATGTTGAGGCGAAGGGATTGGCCCAAACTGAAGAAAAGGCCTCCGAGTTCTTCGTTGCCTACTCCGGAGGTCACCTCGACGAGGTAGGGTCCGCCAATGCGCAAACCGTCTAGTGCGTAGCGGCCGCTGTTGTCGGTAACTGCGGTGTAGCGGCTACCTGTAGGCTGGTGCGTTACGACTACTTTGGCGTCGTTGACCTGCTGGCCTGTTGGGTTGAGTACGCGACCGTTGATGGACGCGGTGGTGATGTTTTGAGCTGACATCGCGACCGAAGACAGCGATAGAATCAATGCAAATAACTTCGAGATGGTGATTTTCATGGGGGGTAATTATTTCCACCAAAATTACCAAGACGCTAAACCCAGGGGTTTAATAGAATAACATGTCTTTGTTGCGAAATTATTATGTTGTGGGCCACGAATGTTTCGCAAAACAACAAGTGAGTTTAACACATTGTTAATCACCCCTGGCGACCAGCTTCGGCCAAGAGGCTCGCCTTCATGCAAATCTCAGCAGCTTGGCGCCCTTCTCCACGGCCTGTCCGGCCTGCACATGGACCTCGGCAATTAACCCAGCAGAGGGGCTTTTGAGGTTGTTTTCCATCTTCATGGCTTCGAGTACGATCAGGGTCTGGCCCTGTTCTATTGCGGAACCTGCGGTGGCGTCGACCCGAAGCACCAAGCCGGGCATCGGAGCCAGAAGAACTTCAGGCCCTTTGATCGCGGTTGCCGTCATGCCCAACTCGTCGAGCAGCAGGTCAACGGGTCGAACCGAGCGCACCACGTGCACGTCTCCGTCGATCCACCACTCGGAACGCTTATCCTCAGGACTGTAGGCCATTAAAAAGGCGGTTTTGGCAAGCGATCCCTTTTGAATGAGGAACTCTCGGCCAGAAACCTGCTTAATGGTCCACTCTCCGATGCCCTCGGGGAAGCTAAATTCCTGGTCTCCCAGTTGGTGTATGCGCATGCTCTAAAAGTAAGGCAGGCACGTTAGTTGTACATTTGCCACCGCTATGATTATTCAAATTTCGCAGTTCATCCTTGGACTTTCGCTGCTTGTCGTGCTTCACGAACTCGGCCACTTTATTCCCGCAATTGCCTTTCGCACTCGAGTCGAGAAGTTTTATCTTTTTTTTAATCCTTGGTTTTCACTATTTAAAACCAACATTCGCGGAACCGAGGTCGGCATTGGCTGGCTACCTCTGGGAGGCTACGTCAAAATTGCCGGCATGGTCGACGAGTCCATGGATACCGACGGGCTCAAGGAGGAGCCCAAGCCCTACGAATACCGCAGCAAGAAGCCATGGCAGCGCCTCATCATTATTATGGGCGGAGTTATCGTGAACTTCTTGGTTGCCGTGATTATTTATGCGGGCATGGGTTCCTACTACGGCGAGAAGTACGTCGATACCGCCGACCTCAAGGGCGGAGTTTGGGCCACCGAAGTCGCTCAGATTATGGGCATCAAGTCGGGAGACGTTCCGGTGGCGGTGGGCGGTCGCGAAATCGCACGCTTTGACGAGGTCAGTGTCGAAATGCTTTTGAATGCAGGCTCCAACCTCACCGTGCTGCGCGAAGGCGAGCGGGTGGATTTGCCCATAACCTCAGAATTTATTGCTAAGGCCATTGCAGAGAAGGCTCCCTGGATGTTTCCGCGAGTTCCCTATGTCGTTAAGGAGTTTGCGCCAGGAAGTCCCGCTGAAAAGTCCGGAATGCAAAAAGGCGACGCCCTTGTGGCCCTTAACGGCGAGGAGCTGGTCTATTTTGACGAGTACCTCGATCGTATTCCCAATTTATCGGGAACCGAGGTTACGGTGACCGTGGAACGGGGCGGCCAGCGCCTTGATTTGCCCCTGCGCGTGAGCGACGAAGGCAAAATGGGAGTGTACTATCAAGATAATCTAGCGGCCTTCTTCCCAGTGAAGACCGAACAGCACGGCGGATTTGAAGCCCTGACCTACGGATGGAGTCGTGCCGTATCGACCCTTTCTTCGTACGCCAGACAGATCAAGTTGATTTTTCAGCCGGAGACGGGCGCCTACAAAGAGGCAGGTGGATTTTTAACCATACTTAAGCAGTACCCAAGCACTTGGGATTGGGAGCATTTCTGGGGTTTCACCGCCTTTTTGAGTCTTGCCCTTGCTTTTTTAAACGCTTTACCCATTCCGGCTTTGGACGGAGGGCATGCTGTTTTTGCCATTATTGAGTGGGTAACGGGGCGCGCTCCTAGCACCCGAGTAATGGAAGTTGCCCAAATGATTGGGTTCTTTTTGCTCCTTACGCTTATTGTTCTGGCCAACGGCAATGACTTGCTCAAGGCATTAGGCCTATAAGCCTCAGTAGGGGCCTAGCCCAGGGCCACGTCCAGGGACATCATGACGGCAAATCCCGCGATGAATCCGAGGGTGGCAATGTCGGTGTACTTGTCGCGCTGGGTTTCGGGAATTACTTCTTCAACGACGACATAGATCATTGCTCCTGCCGCAAAGGCGAGGGCGAAGGGCAGCACTGGCTGCATATAGATTACGGCAACGGCGCCAATCACTCCGGCGATGGGTTCGACGATGGCAGAGAGTTGTCCGTACCAAAAACTGCGAAAGCGCGACACCCCCTGGCGGCGAAGGGGGAAGGCCACCGCAACCCCTTCTGGGAAGTTTTGAAGACCAATTCCAATGGCGAGGGCAACGGCGGCTCCGAGGGAGGCTCCATCGATTCCTGCTGCGTAGGCACCAAAGGCAACACCAACGGCTAGGCCTTCGGGAATGTTGTGCAGGGTGATGGCCAGCACCAGCAGAGTCGTTGGCTTCCAGTCGGTTTTGACGCCTTCGACTTCTGAGGGGCCAAAATTGATGTGCAGGTGGGGAATTAGTTTGTCAAGGCCAAACAAGAACAGGGAGCCGGCAAGGAATCCGAGTACCGGAGGCACCCAGGGGATGTAGCCCTGAGCCTCCGACATTTCGATGGATGGGGCGAGCAGGCTCCAGTAGCTTGCGGCAATCATCACTCCGCCCGTGAATCCGAGCATTCCGTCGAGTACTCGGCGCGGAATTTCTTTAAACAAAAAGACCAATGCGGCGCCCGAGGCAGTTACCAGCCAGGTGAAGGTGGTCGCCATTAAGGCAAGCAGTACGGGATGGTATTGGCTAAGCGTTTCGAGCATGGTATCGCTTGATGGTAGGTTTAAAGTTACGTCGCGAATTTTTGCCCTAGGTTTGCCTCATGGTGGCAAGGGTACAGGCGGAATTCGATCTTCCAGAGGGCAAGTCAGTTTTTTTTGCAAGTGATTTACACTTGGGCGCGCCCAATGCTGCGTCCAGCGCAGAGCGCGAACGCGCCTTTGTGGCCTGGATGGATTCGGTGAAGCCCCGAGCTGCCGCGCTCTACCTAGTCGGCGACGTGTTCGACTTTTGGTTTGAATACCAGCATGCCATTCCCAAGGGCTTTGCCCGCATTCAGGGCCGGCTGGCGCAGTGGTCCGACGAGGGCATCCCCATTTATATGTTCACAGGCAACCACGATCTTTGGATGCGCGACTATTTTACTAAAGAGCTTGGCATTCAGGTGTTTCACGAACCCGTTCGCCATGTTTGGGGCGGACGACACTTGGTAGTAGGCCACGGAGACGGCCTTGGTCCGGGCGACAATGGCTACAAGCTTTTGAAGCGGCTGTTTACGTTTCAACCCTTTCAAACGCTGTTTCGATTGCTGCATCCCGACTTGGGAATCGGCTTGGCGTCATGGCTTTCGCGCGGAAGCCGTGCCCGCACCGGGCAGGGGGACTATGCGATGAGCGACGTCCGCAAAGAGCCAATTTACCTCTGGGCTGAGCAAGCCCATGCGGCCTGCCCTGCGGACTATTGGATTTTTGGCCACCGGCACTACCCCGCGGAGGCGCAGTTTGCTGACGGCCAGGGCACCTACGTGAATTTGGGCGACTGGATCAAGTGGCGAAGCTGGGGGGAGCTGACGGAGAAGTCCATGGAATTAAACTAAAAAAAGCCCGAACCCGGGCTTTTTTTATACGCCTTATGGCGGGTTGCGGCAAACTGCTACTTCTTCGCGGCAGCGTAGCGCGACGCGACTTCGCCCCAATGGATGGCGTTGAAGAAGGCGTTGACGTATTCGGGGCGACGGTTTTGGTACTTTAGGTAGTAGGCGTGTTCCCAGACGTCGAGGCCGAGGATGGGAGTTCCGCCGCATCCTACGTTGGGCATAAGGGGGTTGTCTTGGTTGGCCGTAGAGCAGATTTCGAGTTTGCCGGCGCTATTGACGCAAAGCCAAGCCCAACCCGAACCGAATCGGGTTGCAGCGGCCTTGGCGAAGGCTTCTTTGAAGGCGTCGAAGCTTTGGAAGGTGGTGTTGATGTCGGCGGCTAGGTCTCCGGTTGGAAGTCCGCCACCGTTGGGGCTCATGAGCGTCCAAAACATGCTGTGGTTGAAGTGGCCTCCGCCGTTGTTGCGCACGGCAGGCACGTCGCTATGCTGCTTCATTAGGTCTTCAAGAGACTTACCGGCCATGGGACTGCCTTCGACGGCGGCGTTGAGGTTGTTGACGTAGGCCTGGTGGTGCTTGCCGTGGTGAATTTCCATGGTCATGGCATCGATATGCGGCTCCAGCGCGCTATAGGCGTAGGGAAGATTGGGTAGGGTAAACATAATGTTTGGGGTAAAGCGTTTAAAACGTAGTTCGTCTAATTGATAGTACAAAAATAGGGCCTAGGCTTGGGACCCGGCATTAACTTTAGCATCGATGGCAGGTACTGTTTCGGATTCCGCCCGGATTGCGGTGTACAGCGCTTCAGCAGGGGCGGGTAAAACCTTTAGGTTGGCAGTGGAGTACGGGTCAGCGGCCTTGTCGCAGCCCGACGACCCCAAGGTTTTTAGGCGCATACTGGGACTCACCTTCACCAACAAGGCGGCGCACGAGATGAAGGAGCGGGTTCTGCGTACCCTGCAGAATGTGGTGCAGGATGCTGACGCTTTAGAGGACCCCATTGCCAAGGAGATGGCCAGGCTTCTGGATGTGGACGGCGAAGAGCTTCGGCGCCGCGCCACGGCAGTGCTCAGCGAAATGCTTCACGACTACGGTTCGGTCTCGCTTGGTACCCTAGACCAGTTCACCCACCGTCTGGTGCGGACTTTTGCCATTGAATTGGGTTTGCCCAGCCAGTTTGAGGTCGAGCTTGACGACGACTACTTGCTCGACTTGGCTGTTTTTGAGTTGATGGCGGATTTGGGCACTGATTCCGCCCTGACTTCGCTCGTGCTGGATTTTGCCAGGGCTAACCTCGAAGACGATCGGCAGGGTGACGTGTTTGACGCGCTTAAATCGATGGCTAAGCACTTGAGTAGGGAGGCGTCGAACCAGGCCGTAGCGGCCTTGCGAGACTGGGATTTGCAGCGCCATCAGACGCTGCAGCTGAGCCTTCGGGCGAAGGCCTTGGATCTGCGCAAGCAAATGAGGTCCGCATCGCCACAGCTCATTAAGCTGCTGGCAGAGCTGCCGGCGGAGTCGGTGAATCGCCCCGACTACTATGCCAGCTATTTTAAGAAGTTGCGCAAGGCCGACGCCAAGCTCTGGGTGCCGGGCACCCATGTGAGCAAGTCATTGATGGGAGATCCGGTTGCCATTCTCAAGGTGGCGGGGCAAAAAGATTCCGCACTAAGGGCCCAGGCTGAGGATGTTGTGGGCAGAATGAAGGACCTGCTCGGCGACCCGTTGGAGACGGCCCTTGACGGGGTAGTTTTGGATATGCTGCGCCGGCACGACCGAAGCGCTTCGGTGCTGAGTGAGCTTGCTCGACGCCTTGAGGACGTGCTCGACCGACTGCGCGTGCAGCCGATTTGGAAGTTTCAGCCTTTGATTCACCACGAGCTGCGCAATCAACCAGCCAGCTACCTTTTTGAGCGATTGGGCGAGCGCTACGGCCGCTTTTTAGTGGATGAAGCTCAGGACACGTCGCGCATGCAGTGGGCCAATTTATGGCCGCTAATGGAGCATGCCTTGACCGGTCGCGAGGCGGGTTCCGGGGCCATGCTGGTGGGCGACGGCAAGCAGAGTATTTACCGATGGCGGGGGTCGGATGCCGAAGAATTTTTGGATCTGGTCGCTCGCGCCAAATTGGGGCAGAGTCCGTCGGATGAATTCCCGGGCTTAGAGGGAATGTCTGGATTTGTTCCCTTGGCTGACAACTGGAGGAGCCGGCGCGAAATTGTGGAGTTCAACAATCGGCTCTTTACCTCGCTTGCGGGGCGCATGGGCCAAGAGGACCATCGCAGCGCCTATGCGGATGCGGCACAGACTCCTAAGGGGGCCGAGGGCGGCTTCGTTCAGCTTCGTGCCTTGACCGGCGAGGACCGTACCGAACTCGATGCTTTGGTTCTCGATGCCTTAGTAGCCGACGTGAAGAATCGCCGCGAAGCGGGTTGGGATTGGGGATCTATGGCGGTACTAATGCGCCGTAGGGCTGAGGGTCGAATGGTTGCGGAGCGCTTTGCTGCCGAAGGAATTCCGATTTTGTCGTCGGAGCTTCTGGCCGTGACGGGCTCTGCCTCGGTTCAGTTGATGGCGGCCTTGTTTCGCTGGATGCTTCGCCCGGGGGAGCCAGAGCGCGAGTGGGAGGTGCTGCGCGGTCTTCGCCGTGCCGGCGTCTGGAAGGTTGGCGTCCAGGAGTGGCTTCAAACGGGCCAATCCCGGCGGGTGGTCTCGGGGATTCCGAGGCCCGAACCCTTTGAAAACGTACTTAAACGCTTGATTCCGAATTGGCATCCCGCGGTGGCCTGGCGCCTAAGCCTTTATGAAATGGGAGCCTACACCTCAAGGGTGCTGGGCTTTAATGCCGACGCGGACGCCTTCGTGATGCGCATGCTGGACGCCATGCTGGACTTCTCCAAACGGCAGGTGAATCGTTTAGAAGCGTTTATGGAGGAATTTGAACGGCGTGCGGATACCTGGAGCGTTTCGGCTCCTGCGGGGGCAGACGCGGTGGAGTTGCTGACCATCCACAAGGCCAAAGGATTGGAGTTCCCCATTGTCTTTGCTCCTTGGGCTCAGCTGGACAACCCAAGGTTTGACCCGGTTTGGTTGGATCCGCGCGGAGTGCTGGGCAATGGAATTGATCTACCGCCATCGTCCTTGGTTTCGCTTTCTAAATTTGGCAGCCACGACGGGCTTCTCGATGCGGTGGCGCAGCGATGGCCGGCCTATGGCGCTAGCGTACAGCAGGCCGTGGAGCGGGCATCTTTTGACGACGCCAACCTCCTTTATGTGGCCACCACAAGGGCGGTAGACGAGCTTTGGATTTATTTTGACCCCAAGAAGGGCTACGGAAGCTGGTGGAAGGACTATGCCGACTCCGAGCTTCAGTCTGGCCAGGCCCGGCAGTCCGATGAAGGACTGTGGGTTTGGGGCAGCAGTCCGGTTCCGGGCGAGAGAGGCCTCCCGGCGGCGAGTTGGAATCAGTCCATTGTGCGCAACCGAGACTGGACCAGCACCGTGAGGCTTGCCCGAGCCCGGGATGAGGAGCCCGAGCAGCGCTTTGGCAACGCCCTGCACGCGGCCCTGGAGCGCATCCGCGACCCCCGGGATGCTGCATCCGCAGCCTATGCCGCCGCCGAACGGCACCAGCTCGATGCGGCAGAGCGCGATCGCCTGGTGGAAACCCTGGCGCTGGCGATTAAGGCCATGGAGCTGCAGGAATGGTGGTCCGCCCAAGAAACCTACACCGAACGCAGTTTGCTTCACGAGGGTGGGGTGCTGCGACCCGACCGTATTTACCGCCGCGCTAACGGACGCTGGGTGGTCGCCGACTACAAAACGGGGGCTCCAAAGCCCGAGCACGAGGCACAGGTGCGCCAGTACGCCGACCTTCTAGAACCGGTGTTGGGAGAACGTCCACTGCCAGTGCTCTTGTACCTTCGCGAAACCGAAATCCTATGTCATGAATTCCCGTGAATCCTTCTACCAACGCCTGCGCGACGAGCTAAAATCCGTCGAGGAGCAGGGTCTTTTTAAGCGCGAACGCATCATCGCCTCTCCGCAGGACGCGGTCATAACCCTGGCCGACGGATCGGAGGTCCTGAATTTTTGTTCCAACAACTACTTGGGGCTAAGCAGCCATCCCGACGTGGTGGCCGCAGCGCACGCCACCTTGGACCAGCGCGGATTTGGCTTGAGTTCGGTGCGTTTTATTTGCGGAACGCAGGATATTCACAAGCAGCTTGAAGGCCGTTTAGCGAAGTTTTTGCACACCGAAGACACTATTTTGTACGCGGCTGCTTTCGACGCCAACGGCGGACTTTTTGAGCCCCTTCTCGGCGAGGAGGACGCCATCATCAGCGACAGCCTCAACCACGCCTCGATTATTGACGGGGTCCGCCTCTGCAAGGCCCAGCGATATCGCTATGCCAACAACGACATGGCCGACCTCGAAGTGCAGCTCAAGGCCGCTGACGCGGCAGGAGTCCGCAGTAAAATTATTGTTACCGACGGGGTGTTTTCGATGGACGGCTACGTGGCCCAGCTGGACCAAATTTGCGATTTGGCCGACCAATACGACGCCTTGGTCATGGTAGACGAGTGCCATGCCACGGGCTTCATCGGCGCTACAGGGCGCGGATCCATGGAGCTGCGCGGCGTGCTCGGCAGGGTAGATATCATCACCGGAACCCTCGGTAAGGCCCTAGGCGGGGCCATGGGCGGGTTCACCACCGGCCGCAAGGAATTGATTGAAATGCTTCGCCAGCGTTCGCGACCGTATTTATTCAGCAACAGCCTTGCTCCGTCTATCGTGGGGGCATGCCTCGCGGTGCTGGATTTGCTCGAAGGCAGTACGGCATTGCGCGACCGCCTCATGAGCAATGTGGCTCGCTTCAAGCAGGGTTTGCGCTCGGTCGGGCTCGAGTTCAAGGACGGAGAATCCGCCATTGTGCCAGTCATGCTTTATGACGCAGCCCTGGCACAGCGCTTTGCCGACGCTCTTTTGCTTCGCGGAATCTATGTTATCGGTTTCTTCTATCCGGTGGTGCCCAAGGGTCAGGCGCGGATTCGCGTGCAGCTTTCGGCGGCCCACAGCCCAGAGCATATTGATAAGGCAGTGGCGGCTTTTGCCGAGGTGGCTAAGGAGCTAAGGGCCTAAGGCTCTATATTAGTAGCCAATACTAAAACCCACTCTCGCATGCGCAAGCACTTCGCCATTCTCGTTTCGGTCTTCTTTTTCTGGGGTTTTGTTGCCGCGAGCAACGATATTCTGATTCCGGTCTTTCAAAGCAAGCTGGGCTTGGAGCAGTGGCAGAGCCAAATGATTTCTTTTATTTTTTATGTGGCCTACACCGTGGGAGCCTTGGGCTACCTGCTGCTAACCCGCCTTTGGGGCAAGGACTTGGTCGCCACCGTGGGCTACGGTCGGTCATTGGGCATCGGACTGTGGTTGAGTGCTTTTGGAACCCTTCTTTTTATTCCGGCGGCCAACCAGGCTTCCTTCCCCCTGCTGCTCGCGGGTCTTTTGGTGGTCGGACTCGGCTTTAGCCTTCAGCAGTCCGTGGCAAATCCGCTCGCGATTGCGCTCGGCAGTGCCGATACGGGCTCTCAGCGCCTGAGTATGGCCGGAGGCGTAAACAATTTAGGGACCACCCTCGGGCCCCTGGTGGTGAGCATTGCCATTTTTGGCATTGGAGCGACGGGCGAAACGGCCCTTGATATTGAAGCGGTGAAGCTACCCTACCTCGCGCTGGGCGTTTTGTTTACCCTATTTGGCTTCATTTTTTGGCATTCGGATTTTGGCAAGCCCGCAGAGGTTGACGCCCAAGCAAAGGATGAGGTCGCGGCACCGTCAGGCACCTTAGGTCTGCCCCAGGTGTGGATGGGCATGATTGCAATTTTTGTGTATGTGGGCGTGGAGGTTTCTACGGCCAGCAATTTGCCCGCCTACCTTGAGAAGTTTCACGGCATTGCCCTGCACGAAATCGCACCCTATGTTTCGCTTTATTGGGCCTCGCTAATGATTGGTCGCTGGACGGCGGCTTCGGGCGCCATGGGGCTCAAGGGTTCGACTCGGCAGCTGATGCGCTGGCTTATGCCATTGGCGGCCTTTGCGGTTTTTTTGCTGGTAAACACAGCTGCTGGCCACAATGCAGTTGCCTTTATACCCTACCTCGCTGCAATTGCGCTGCTTACCATTCTGGACTGGAGCACTAAGGGCAACCCGGCGCGCCAGCTTCTCTTTTACTCCATTGCGGGCGCAGCAGCTTTGATCGTGGGAATGACCGCCGAGGGCGCTCTTGCCATTTATGCGTTTTTGAGTGTCGGACTTTTTGCCTCGACCCTTTGGCCCTGCATTTTCACTCTCGCGATTACGGGCCTGGGCGGACGCACCGCGCAGGCTTCTAACGCATTGATCATGATGATTATGGGCGGCGGGGTAGTTAGTCTGCTGCAGGGGTATTTGGCAGACGACGCGCTGCTTGGCCTGCGCCAGTCTTTTTGGGTCGGCGTCGTATGCTTTGCCTACCTAGGCTTCTATGCCGTGTCGGTTTCGAATGCGCTTAAGTCGCGCGGAATAGACCTCGAGAAGCTAGCGCCAGAGGGCGGGCATTGAAGGTTTAGCCCGCAGAATCTTCCTTAGTGTGCCGTCTTGGGCCGTTTTGGTCGGACTTTTGGCCTTTTTAGGTCATTTTATCCCGATTTTGCCCGATTTTGCCCTTAAATCGGTTAATTATTCCCTCCAAATGGGGGGGGGGGGGTGACTCAATTGTATATTAGCGACGGTTTGGAGTGAAGCGGCCTTTGGCGGCTTTACTCATTGGTTGGAGCGCCGGTCCGAAAGGACCGGCGTTCTTTTTTGCCACCGCGGAGCCAAGGCTTACTACATCGCGCGGAACGCGCTCCAACCTGACTACTTGGCCGTAAGCACCAAGTATCCGTTGGCTGGGAGGCTCAAGGTTCCGCTCTTAGACAAGACCACCGACTCGCCAGTGAAGTGGTTCACGTAGGTCCCTGCGGGCGCATCGCCGTAGGTGATTTCCTTGGCCTTGCCGTCGAAGTTGACAAAGACCAGCACCCTGTTGTCGTCCTTAGTTCGTTCAAAGGCGTAGACGCGATCGCTTCCGGTGGTAATGCGCTTCTGTGCTCCGCCAAAGTCGCCGCTGTTCAGGGCGGCGTTGTCGTGCTTGAGCGCGCTGACCTTGGTGTAGAAGTCGGCTTGCGAGGGGAGGTTCCAGTCAATCGTATCCCTCTCAAAAAAGCGGAGCGACTTATTGAGGCCCACCTCTTGACCGCTGTAAATCAGGGGCATTCCCTGCTCCATGGTGGCGCAAATGATGTAGGCGGCTTGGGCGTTGGCGCCGATGCGCTTCTCTATGGTTCCGTTCCAGGAATTCTCGTCATGGTTGTCGATGAAGTACATGCGGTATCCGTCTTGCGGAAAGTCCTTCTCTTGGCGCTCCAGGTAGGCGTCGATCGTGGCGACGTCTTCACCTTGGCAGGCCTTGTTGAGCAGGTGGTGAAACTCCCATCCGTAGGTCATGTCGCACTGCGACTCGTGGGCCCAGTAGAACTCGGTTTCGCCCAAAAGGAAGATCTCGGGATTCTCGGCGCGCAGCATGGCGTTGGTTTCCTGCCAAAACTCCAGGGGTTGCCCGCCCATCATGTCGTAGCGAAATCCATCAATCTTCATGTTCTTGAGCCACCACATCAGTTCACCCTGCATGGCAATCCAAAGGTCCTTGTTGGCATAGTCCAGTTCGGCCACGTCGGTCCAGTCGGTGGGCTGGTTGTGGTCATTTCGGCCGTTGCTGATTTCGCCCGTGGCGGAATCGCGGTAGTAAAACTCCGGATGCTCGGTCATCCAATGGTGGTCCCAGGCAGTATGGTTGGGGACCCAATCCAAAATGACCTTCATTCCGAGCTTGTGGGCCTCGTCCACCACGCGGGCAAAGTCGGCGCTGTCGCCAAACTCGGGGTTGATGGCACTGTAGTCTGAGATGCTGTAGTAGGACCCGAGGATGCCCTTGCGCTTGGCGACGCCAATGGGACTCATCGGCATGAACCACAGGATGTCGGCGCCCAAATCTTTGATGCGCGGAAGTTCTTTTTCAAAGGCGTCCAACGTGCCTTCGGGGGTGAATTGCCGCACGTTGACCTCGTAGATCACGGCATTTTTAGACCAGTCGGGGTGAAAGGCGTGCGCGGCTTCTTCGGCGGCCTTGGGGGCGCATGCGGCGGCGATCAGGCCTGCAGCTGCAAGAGCGATGAACTTCTTCATAAATGGGGTTACTTATTGGATTTAATATAGGCAAAATTGCGGGCCGGAATCTCGGCCTTGAGGGTACTCAGGCTGCCCTCGCCCGCCACCACACGGGCGTCGGAGCCAAGGTCGTTGATGCGCACGCTGACGGGTTGGTCGCCTCGGTTGAGCACCACGCGCATGGTTTCGCCGGGGTAGCTGCGGGTGATGACGAGAATGTCGTCGCCAATGGCGCGAACGCTGGTTTGCCCGAAGCAGAGCGCGATGCTGCTGCGCCGCTCCAAAAAGACGTCGGAGGTGCGCGACCGCAAACGGAGCTGGGCCTGACTGAACGGAGAGGGCTTGCCCGCGGCTTCAAAAGACATATCGCGGCGGTTGTCGGGGTCGTTGGCTCCCTCGAGGCCCACTTCATCGCCGTAGTAGCAGACGGGGATTCCGGGGATGGCACAGTTAAAGGCGTGCAGCAGGGCAAGGCGTTCTAGACCTGCCTCGGTGGCCTTGGGCGTGGCGCGGGTGTAGCCCGCGAGCTTCGTGTCTTCTTGGGGCGAAACGTGGCCTGATGCCAGCGTAGCAAACCTCGGACGGTCTTGGTTTCCGCTGATGTTGCCCATCAGGTGGTTGGCCCCGTAGGTTGCCAAGCTGGCTTCCAGCGTTGCCTGCAGCGCGGGAGCGCTTCCGCCCAAGTTGCCAAAGAAGGCCACGGCCGCGTCGTAGAGGTTGAAGTCGAACTGCGCGTCGAGGAGTCCGCTGCCCACATAGCTGTTGATGAGCTCGGGAGAGCCGTAGGTTTCGCCAATTTGAAACAGCCGTCGGCCCTCGGCATAGGCCACGCGCTCCTTGAGTTTGCGGGTCAGCGCTCGCCAGTAGAGCTGGTCCACGTGCTTCGACGCGTCGTGGCGGAATCCATCAAAGCCATAGTCTTGAATCCAGGGCATGGCCGAGTCGGTCATGGCCATCACGGCGGCAGGGAGCGTGGAATTAAGGGTCGGAAGGTGCTTGTCAAACCAGGTGGTCAGTCGGTGGTCGTCCCAGCGCTCGGTGTTGAGCGACGAGTCGGGCAGGTAAAGCGAGGTGGTCCAGTTGGGCTGCGCCTTGAGCACCGGGTGCTCCAGGTGCACGTGGTGGCCGACAAAGTCAATGAGCGTGTTGAGTCCGCGCTCGTGGGCCGCATTGTTAAAAAGGCGGATTTCTTCCTGAGTTCCCATGCGGGGGTCAGGATGCGAGGTGCTTGTGGGCCAGTAGCCGTGGTAGCCAGAGAAGCGCGTGAAGACGCCCCCTTTGGTCCAAAGGCCCCATGCTCCTTGCGGATTGCGGTGCAGGGGCGAGAGCCAAATGGTGTTGAATCCTAGGGATTGAAAAAAGCCTTTCTCCAGTTGCTGCTGCACGCCCTCGACATCGCCGCCGTGGTAGTCGTTGGCCGGCAGTACGTCGTCGCGGTTTAAGGGCCTGTCGTTAAGGGGGTTGCCGTTTCTGAATCGGTCAATGAGGGCAAAGTACATCGTGGCGGACTCCCAGTCGTCGCGGCGAAACTGCTGCGCGGAACTTAGGATTTTGCCTTCGTGAAGCGGAATCATGGCCTCGCTCCCAATGCGGTCTGCGTTGTGCGTATAAAGGTGGATTTGGCTTCGAACGGTCTCGCGCGCCTCGTCGGGAATTGCGACCAGTAGGGTTCCGTCTTCGGCCTTGGTAACGCCAATTTGGTAGGTGTTCCAAAAGGCGAGCAGGCTTTGCCCTTCGGGGAGTGCTGCAAGGGAAAGGGCATTGTCGCGTTCGCCGAGTATGCGCAAGGGGGCACAGGCGGCACCCGGCTCTTCTACCACCAGTACATCGTTGCTTCCCCCCATGCCGTTGGGCACCTTGATCGGATTGGATGGGTCGTTTACTTCAATTCCGCCTACGGTGAATTTGTATTCGTAGCGTCCTGGCTTGAGCCTGAGCTTGGTGCTAGCCAGGTTGCTGCTGTCGCGCTGCATGGGGTGGCTGCTGCGGTTCCAGGCGTTGAAGCTGCCGATGAGGTTGGCGGTTGCGGCGCTGTCTCCCTGCTGCAGGGCGAGGCGGAATTCTACTTCTTGCACGGGAGTTTGGCGCAGCATTAGATGGTAGGTTCCTCCCGCTGCCTCCAAGGTGGCCACGCCAACGGCTTGGGTCATCCGTCCCTTAACCTTCCATAGGGCGGAATCTTGCTGCCACTCCACTTCAAGTCCCTTCGGGAAGGTCCACTCGTCAAGCTCGCTCAGGAGGTAGTCGGTTGCATAAATTTTGGTTATGCCTTCGGGAGCGAGGTCAACGGGGCGCCATCCAAGGCCGGCGTATTCGCGACCCAGGTCTACCGACCCCGGTTGGCTGCATGCCGTGGCGACTGCGACGGCGAGGCAAATGCTGGCTATGCGTTTCACGAAAGGGTATAGGATTGTTGGCTGCCTGCGGCGAGGTTTTGGGGCTGATCGTTGACGTAGAATGTTGCCATGCTGCCTTCTAAGTTACTTACCTTAAGTTGGTTTGGCTCTATGCGCAGGGCGAGCAGGGATCCGCGCCAGCGCAAGTGAAAGGTGAGTCCGCTCCATTGCTCGGGCAAGAAGGGCTTGAAGTGCAGGTTCTCGCCAACCAGACGCATTCCGCCAAAGCCATAAACGACGGCCATCCAAGCGCCTCCCATAGCCGTGACGTGCAGGCCTTGGTAGACTTCGTTGTTGTAGTCGTCCAGATCCAGGCGGGCGGTGCGGTGGTAGAGTTCATAAGCCTTTGCGGCGTAGCCCAGCCTGCAGGCCAGTACCGTGTGCACGCTGGGCGAGAGGGAGCTCTCGTGCAGGGTCAGGGGCTCATAAAAGTCGAAGTGCTTTTTAAGCGTTTCAACCGGGGTGCGGTCTTCAAAAAAGAACATGCCCTGAAGGGTGTCGGCTTGCTTGATGTAGGGCGAGCGCAGGATTCGGTCCCAGCTCCATTTTTGGTTGATGGGGCGTTCGGCGGGGTCCAGTTGCGCAGCGGGCACGAGTTCCTTGTCGAGGAATCCGTCCTGCTGCAGGTACACACCATGCTTTTCGCTGTAGGGGTAGTACATGGTGCTGCGAATCGCCTCCCATTGCTCAATTTCGTCGGATTCTAGGTCCATTTTGGCCGATAGGGCCGCGTAGGCTTCGGGCTGGTTTTGGGCCACGTAGTCGGCGCACTCGGCCGCGTACTCCAAGCACCACGCCGCCATAAAGTTGGTGTAGTAGTTGTTGTTTACGTTGTTCTCGTACTCGTTCGGCCCCGTTACGCCCAGGATCACAAACAGTTCTTTGTCGTCGCTCCAGTTGACGCGCTGGGCCCAGAACCGGGCGATGGCGACCAAGACCTCGAGGCCGCCCTTAGCAAGGTAGCCGTAGTCCCGGGTGTGGCGCAGGTAGGTGTAGATTCCGTAGGAGATGGCGCCGTTGCGGTGGATTTCTTCGAAGGTGATTTCCCACTCGTTATGGCACTCTTCTCCATTCATTGTAACCATGGGGTAGAGCGCGGCACCGTCGCTGAATCCCAGCTTTGAGGCGTTTTCTATGGCTTTGTCGAGCTGTCGGTATCGGTAGAGCAGCAGGTTTTTGCCCACCTCGGGGTCGGTAGAGGCCAGGTAGAAGGGCAGGCAGTAGGCCTCGGTGTCCCAGTAGGTTGAGCCTCCGTACTTCTCACCCGTGAAGCCTTTGGGGCCAATATTTAAACGCGGATCCACGCCGGTAAACGTTTGAAGAAGGTGGAAGATGTTGAAGCGGATTCCTTGCTGGGCGGAATCGTCGCCGTCGATCACGATGTCTGCGTGGTCCCACTTGGCTCGCCAAGCGCTGCGCTGCTCGGCGAGGAGGGCTTCGTAGCCGGCGGCTTGTGCTTCGGTGGCGCGAGCTTGGGCCTTGGATTCCACCTCGGTGGCCGAGGCGTTCATCGACGAAACCACGCCTACGTACTTGTGCAGGGTGTAGGCGGTTCCGGCTTCGGCATTCAGCGTGAAGACCTGCGACGCGTAACCTTCGCGGCCTACGGCATGGCCCTTTGCTTGACCCTGTACGCCCTCGAGTACGCACTCCATCGCGGCAGCCACCACAAAATCGAGCTTTTTGGTTTTAGCCTTGACCCAAGAACCGGCTTCGTGGCCCTCCTGAGCCCAGAATGATTCATCCCAATTTGCGTCGGCATTGACGACGTTAAAGTCCAGAAAGGGTTCGAGGACCAGCTCGGCTGGCTGGTCTAGGGTAATACTGTACCGCTGGGCCGAAACCTCGTCGCGAATAATGCTTAAGAATCGCTGGGCTTCCACGCGAAGGCTCACGCCGTTGTCGAGCGTAGCCGTGAAGTGCCGGCTGAGCAGGCCATGCTCCATGCTGAGCTCTCGGTAAAAATCGCTCACCCGGGCCTTGTTCAGGTCGAGGGTTTCGCCATTGACCTTGACGTCTATGCCGATGTAGTTTACCGAGTTGAGCACCTTGGCGAAGTACTCCGGGTAGCCGTTTTTCCACCAGCCCACCTTGGTCTTGTCGGGGTAGTAGATGCCCGCCACATAGCTGCCCTGCAGGTGCTTGCCGCTAAAAGCCTCTTCGTGGTTGGCGCGGTGCCCCATGCGGCCGTTGCCCAGCGCAAAAAGGCTCTCGCTCATGATGTGCGCTTCGGGATTCCAAGACGCCTCAATAACACTCCAGGGGTCGATTTGAATGGGGGGCTTCATGGCTGGTTGCTAGTTGCTTGTTTCTAGTTGGACGGCTTGTTGGGGGGTCAGCCGGTCCAGCCCGCTGACGAGCAGGTCGGCATCCAGGCCTTGGCCGATGCCAACGACCTTCATTCCGGCGCGTCGGGCGGCCTCCACTCCGGCTTCGGAATCTTCGAAGACCAGGCACTCCGAGGGCTGAAGGTTCAGACGGCGTGCTCCCTCCAGAAAGACCTCGGGATCGGGTTTAGAGGCAGACACTACGTTCCCGTCAACCAGGGCATCAAAAAGCGGAATCCAGCCCAAGCGTTCAAGAATGAGCGGAGCATTTTTAGAGGCGGAACCTAGGGCAATCTTGAGCCCCGCGGCTCGGCTAGCAAGCAAAAAGTCATGCGCTCCGGGAAGGTAGCCGTCGGCCGGCATCGCACTCATGAGTTCGAGGTAGCGTTCGTTTTTAAGGGTCATCCAGTGCTGCTTTTCGGCGTCGGAGCACTGTAGTCCGCCCCAGGCAAGGATGCGGTTAAGCGACTCCGCGCGAGAAACCCCCTTGAGTTGCTCATTTTGGGCTTCGCCAAAGGGAATGCCCAGTTTGGCAGCAATGTACTGCCATGCCTCAAAATGGTAGCCTGCCGTGTCGACCAAAACTCCGTCCAGGTCAAAGAGCAAACCGCGAATCACCGGATTTCGGGCTCGAGCACCTTAAGGACGTCAACGTGGTACTCCACCAGCCGGTTGACGGGCTTTGCTTGGGTGCGTCCGTAGCGCACTCCTGCCTCGGCGCAGGCTTTTTGAAGAAGATGCTCGAAGGCTTTGGCGACCGAGCCCACAAAGTTTACCTGCGCACCCTGGCGGGCTTCGGCAAAGCAGAGCACGTGAAACTCAATAAATGCCTTGAATCCCTCGAAGACGATTTCTTGGATGTAGGGATGCTCGGCATGGTCTCCCGCAAACCGCGCGTAGTTGGCCAGGTACACGTTGGCGTTGGGCTCGTTGTAAACCGAGTGTAGGATTTCGCTCTTGGTAACGCCATAGGCCGCCACAAAGGCAGCGTGCAGCTCTTTTGGGAGGCGCTTGTACATAAAGTCGCGCACCAAGCGCTTGCCGATGTAGCTGGCCGACCCTTCGTCGCCCAAGACATAGGCAAGGGCCGGAACCTCTTCGCGCACGGTGCTGCCGTTGAAGTAGCAGGAGTTGGATCCCGTACCCAAAATGCAGGCGATGTGCGGCTCGCCATAATAGGTTGCGTAAGCGGCTGCGAGCAGGTCGTGGTCAACAGCTATTTCTGCGTCGGGAAAGACGCGTTCGAGGCCCTCTGCAATGCGGGCGTTCAGGGATCCTGAAGAGCAGCCCGCTCCATAAAAAAATACTTTTTTGACCATGGGCGCTTTGCTCATCACGGCGTCTTCGGCCCTAAGGGTGCGCTCTACCTCGTTGGCGTCGTGAAAGTAGGGATTAAGGCCCTTGACCGACCAGCGTCCGACCTCGGTGCCGGAGTCGGCAAGAAGAATCCAATCGGCCTTGGTAGACCCGCTTTCAACAATAAAAACCATGGAACTAGGATTGAGCTGCAAAGCGCTCGGCCATGTCGGCCATGCGCGCAGAATAACCGGCTTCGTTGTCGTACCAGCCCAAAATTTTCACGAGGGTACCGTTGGCTGAGGTGATTCCTGCGTCAAAGATGCAGGAGTGCTTGTTGCCCACGATGTCGGCCGAAACAATGGGGTCTTCGGTGTACTGCAAAATGCCCTTGAGCGGACCCTCTGCGGCGGCCTTCATGGCGGCATTGATTTCAGCGGCCGTGGCGGGGCGCGTTAGTTCGACGGTAACGTCCGTTGCCGAGCCCGTGAGCGTGGGTACGCGCATGGCGTATCCGTCTAGCTTGCCTTTGAGCTCGGGCAGTACCAGCCCCACGGCCTTAGCGGCTCCGGTGGTGGTTGGAATCATGCTCACTGCCGCAGCGCGTGCGCGACGAAGGTCTCGGTGGGGAGCGTCTTGAAGGCTTTGGTCGCTGGTGTAGGCGTGCACCGTCAGCATGTAGCCCTTAACCACCCCAAAATGGTCGTTCAGGACCTTCATCATGGGAGCCAGGCAGTTGGTGGTGCAGGACGCATTGCTAAATACGTGATCGTCTGCGCCAAGAACGCCTTCGTTAACCCCAAGCACCACGGTCTTGACGTCGTCGCCTTTGGCCGGAGCACTAAGGCCCACTTTTTTGGCGCCTGCCTGCAGGTGGAGCTCGAGCTGTTCTTTGCTAGTGAATATTCCGGTCGATTCAACGACCAGGTCAACACCAATTTCTCCCCAGGGGAGTTCTGCAGGATTCTTGATAGCCGTTACACGAATTGATTTGCCGTTGACAATGATGCTGTCTGGCCCGTGGCTGACGGTGCCCGGGAATCCGCCGTGGGCAGAGTCGTACTTGAGTAAGTGGGCGAGGGTCGCGGTGTCGGTTAGGTCGTTGATGGCGACGATTTCGACGTTGGCGCGCTCAATGAGGTTGCGAAAGGTCAGGCGGCCGATGCGTCCAAAACCGTTAATGGCTATTCTTTTCATAATGGCTGCAAAAATCGGATATAAAAAGTTAAATCGAAAGGATTCGTGCAATGCGAATCAAATCTTCGTCGAGCGCTGCCTTGTTAAGGATTGCCATGGGCAGGTGGGTATGGGTAAGCTGGCCGCTGACAATGCCGACCATTACGTCGTGCTTCCCGTTGAGCAGGGCCTCCACGGCAGAAACTCCAAGCCTACTGGCATTGACGCGGTCGAGCATGCTGGGCGATCCGCCGCGCTGAATGTGCCCCAGAATGGTGACTTTGACGTCGAGGTTGGCGTTGTGCTTTTGGAGGGCGTCGGCCAGTTCAAACGGTGTTCCCAGCCGGTTGCCTTCGGCCACCACCACGATGTTGCTGGTCTTTTTGCGTTCCGCTCCCAGGTCGATGGCCGCAAAAAGCTCGTCAATGGTAGTAGTGCGCTCGGGCAGAATGATGCTGATCGCGCCGGTTGCAAGCCCAGAGCTCAGGGCGATAAAGCCCGCATCGCGCCCCATGACCTCCACCAAAAAGAGGCGGTTGTGGCTGTTTGCCGTGTCGCGAATTTTGTCAATGCTCTGAACCACCGTATTGCTGGCCGTGTCGTAGCCAATGGTGTAGTCGGTGCCAAACAAGTCGTTGTCGATGGTTCCCGGAACACCGACAACGGGAATCGCGTGTTCCTCAAAAAGTTTGTGGGCGCCCGTGAAGGTTCCGTCTCCGCCGATTACAATGAGTCCGTCAATTCCATGCTCCGCAACGTTTGCTGCTGCGATGGCGCGGCCTTCCGGGCTGCGAAAGGCATGGCTTCGGGCGGATTTCAGCATGGTTCCGCCTTGAGAAAGAATGTTGCGCACGCTTTTGCTGTCAAGCGGAACAAAGTCCGCTTCGATAAGGCCGTCGTAGCCGCGGTAGACCCCAAGGCATTCCAAGCCATAGAAACTAGAGGCGCGAACCACCGCGCGAATGGCGGCATTCATGCCCGGCGCATCTCCTCCAGAGGTCAGTACTGCAATGCGTTTCATAGATTTACGAAGATAGTGTTCGCCCTAGGCAAAGTGACGGGCACGTTAGTGTCAGAAGTACATTTGTGACCAATGCAAAACCCCAATGTTTCGGTAGACTGCGCTGTTTTTGGTTTTGATGGCCAGAAACTCAACGTGCTGCTCATTGAGCAAGAAGACTTTGGCCAGGTTTGCCGCTTGGCCCTGCCCGGCGACCACCTCGTGGGCGACGAGAACCTCGACGAGGCCGCAGCCCGAGTGCTTCGGGAGCTCACCAGCCTCAGTGGTCTTTATTTGCAGCAGTGCGGAACCTTCGGTGACCCCGGCCGAGTTAAGGATTCTAAAGACTTGCCTTGGCTTAGCCACATCCGCAAGGATCCGACGACCCGGGTCATTACGGTGGCCTATTTTGCGCTCGTGAAGATGACGGACTTTAACCTTTCGGCTTCGAGTTTTGCGTCCCGGGTTTTTTGGCACGATGCCTACGATATTCCGCAGCTTGCATTTGATCACAACGCGATTTTTAAGCAGGCTTTGCAGACCCTGAGGCGCGAGCTGAGCGAACTGCGCGTTGGCTTTGAATTGCTGCCCAATAAATTCACGCTCAGCCAGATGCAGGCAGTCTATGAGGCTATTTTAAACGCGAGTTTTGATAAGCGCAACTTTCGCAAAAAGGCCCTGAACGACCAGTGGGTGCTTCCTCTCGACGAGAAGCAAACCGGGGTGGTTCACAAACCGGCCCAGCTTTACCAGCGCAATTCCGAGCGCACTTACTCCTGAAAACATGGCAAATAATCAAGCTTCGGCACCGGCATCTAAGGCTAAAGCGCCTCTTCGCTTTTGGCAGATATGGAACATGAGTTTTGGTTTCTTGGGCATCCAGTTTGGCTTTGCCCTGCAGGGTGGATTCATGTCGTCCATTTTTCAAAATCTAGGAGCCAGTAAGGATGAATTGCCGGGCCTCTGGATTGCCGCACCCTTGACGGGTTTGCTGGTGCAGCCCATTATTGGCTACCTCTCTGACCGCACCTGGAGTCCCCGGTTTGGACGTCGCCGTCCCTATTTTTTGCTCGGAGCGGTGCTGAGCACCCTGGCCCTCTTTTTCATTCCGAATTCGTCGGCCCTTTGGATGGCGGCCGGGCTTTTGTGGATTTTGGACGCGTCCATCAACATTTCTATGGAGCCCTTTAGGGCCTTGGTGGCCGACAAACTCCCTGACGAGCAGCGATCCTATGGCTTTGTTGCTCAAACACTTATAATTGGAATCGGCACGTGGATTGCCAGTAATTTGCCCTGGCTGATGAGCACCTTGGGGGTGTCGACTACCGCGCCAGAGGGCGAAATTCCGCCCTCGGTTCACTGGGCCTTTGCAATTGGCGCCATGGTCTTTATGGCGTCTATTCTGTGGACCGTCTTTACCACCACCGAGGATCCGCCCGAAGACATGGAGGCCTTTCGCGCCCACCGAAGGCAGACCGCGGGAGTGGCGGCCGCCTTTAGAGAGATTACTTCGAGCTTTAAGTTCATGCCCAAGGTCATGTGGAAGCTCGGGCTGGTGCAGTTCTTTAGCTGGTTTGCCTTCTTTACCATGTGGAATTTTGCCGGCCCTGCCCTGGCCGAGCACGTCTACCAGGCTGCCATGCCCGCAAACGGAGCGATCAATTACCTCGCGGAGAAGGCGGCCTACAACAACGCGGCGGCATCCGTGGGTTCGTCCATGGGCATGTACGGCCTGAGCTCCATGGCCTTTGCTTTTTTGCTGACGGTTTATGCCTCCAAGCGCGCGCTGAACCGGCGCCTGGTCCACCTCCTTTCTCTGGCTGCCGGCGGTTGCGGATTCCTTTTGATGGGGCAGGCGACTGCGGCCAACGACGGCATTTTAAACGCTTCGTTTGCCCTGGTGGGAATTGCTTGGGGCAGCATTTTGTCGATGCCCTACGCCATCCTTTCGAGCGAGGTGAATCCGGCCAAGATGGGTATCACCATGGGCCTGTTTAACATGTTTATTGTGATTCCGCAAATAGTTGCGGCATTGGGCGGAATCAACTGGGCCTACAAGACCTTTTTGGGAGATGCCATAATCAATACCATGGTTTTGGCCGGAATCTGCTTGCTGCTCGGCGCATTGTCGTCGCTGGCCCTGCCCTCCAAACGGGGATAATTCGTCTGCTCCCCTCGAAATCGGGGCCCAGCTCTTGGTTTTTAGGCCTCGACGACCCGTACCACTATGCCCTCGCGGCCGCAGATGCGCACCTTGTCGTTGGTTGCATAGTCGCGCTCGGCTTCAAAAGCCCAGCTGTCGCCGTCAATTTTGACGTAGCCTCGCTGCCCAGCCTTCACATCAGCCTCCACGCGGCCGACTGCATCCATCAGCGCGTCTTGATTGGTCTTGGCTCCGGTGGCGGCAAACCAAGTGCGCAGCATCGGGCGAAGCAGCCAGAGCGATAGGACACTAAAGGCCGAAAAAAGCGACAATTGAAGCTCAATGGACCAGCCCAAGGCCGCGGCTGCGGCCGCGCCAACAGTACCCACCGCGAGGCAGGCCAGCAAAAATCCGGGAGTAAACATCTCCACCAGAAGCAAAGCGGCGGCGGCAATAAGCCAAGTAGTCCAGTTCATAACTTCGATTTGCGGTATTGTCCTAAGATAAGCACCAACGAGGTCGCGCTGAGCAGGGCTCCTGCTACGAAGGGCGCCCCCGGAAAATACAATCCGGTTCCATCTGCCGTGAAGGCTGCAAAAATGCTGGTCATCAAAACGGGGCCTACGATGCTGGTGGCGCTCATCATGCTGCTCATTGCTCCCTGAAGCTCGCCCTGTTCGCTCTCTGACACGCCATTACTAAGTAGGCCCTGCAGGGCAGGGCCGGCGAGGCCGCCCAGGGCATAGGGAATCAAAAAGGCATAAAGCATCCACTGCTGCTGAACCAGTGAAAAGAGAATTAGGCCCACAACGTTGCAGACCATACCAAAAATCAAGGTGCGCCAGGCTCCGAGCGCTGGAATCGCCTTGCGAATCAAGAATCCCTGAACCAGGGCACTCAAAATGCCTACGACGCCCAGCGAAAGCCCAATGTCTTTGGGCGACCAGGCAAACTTTTCAATCACAAAGTAGGACCAGGTACCCTGAACGGCGTGGCTGGCAATGTAGAGGAACACCAGGGAACCGATTAATCCAAGAACCTGGGGGTAGCGGCGCAGCGCAATCAGGGCCCCAATGGGGTTGGCGCGCTTCCATTCAAAGGCCCGACGGCGCTCGACAGGCAGGGACTCGGGCAGCACAAAATACCCGTAGGCCATATTGAGCAGCGACAGAGCAGCCGCTACAAAAAACGGAACCCGCGGCCCAAATTCGCCCAAAAGTCCGCCCGAAACGGGACCAATAATAAAGCCGAGGCCAAAGGCAGCCCCAACCAAACCAAAGTTTTGCGCGCGCTTCTCTGGGGGCGAAACGTCGGCGATGTAGGCAAAGCCCGTCGAAAAACTAGCTCCAAAAATGCCAGAAACCACGCGAGCGATAAAGAGCCAGGCAAGCGTAGGCGCCAGGGCGAGCACGATGTAGTCCAGGCCAAAGCCCAAGAGCGACAAAAGCAGCACCGGCCGCCGGCCGTAGCGGTCGCTCAGGGCACCGACGAGCGGAGCAAAAAGAAACTGAAAAAAGGCGTAGGCAAAAAGCAGCCAGCCCCCGTAGCGCGCGGCCTGCGAAACGTCAGAACCCGTTAATTCCTGAATAAGCTGGGGCAAGACCGGTATAATGATGCCCAGGCCCGTAATGTCGAGCAGCAGCGTAACAAAAATAAAACCCACCGCGGCGGGGCGTGCTGAACCGGCCATTGGATGCAGAAATCGAATTAATCTTGGCTCTTTAGCAGCTCTTTGATGCCGCCCAGGCTACTGAGTACTCCAGTGGCCTCAAAGGGCAGAAACACCGTCTTTGTTCCGGTACCCGAGGTCATCACACTCAGTGTTTCAAGGTAGCGCTGCGCAATCAGGTACTGAACGGGGTCGCCCGCGTATCCCTTTACCGCCTCAGAAACCAGCCTGATGGCTTCGGCCTCTGCCTGAGCAACCCTAATCCTTGCCTGTGCCTGCCCTTCGGCCTCGAGAATGGCCGACTGCTTCTGTCCTTCAGCGCGCTGAATATCAGACTCACGCTGGCCTTCGGCGGTGAGAATTTGGCTGCCTTTCTCGCCCTCGGCTTCAAGAATGGTAGCCCGACGCGTGCGCTCGGCGCGCATCTGCTTCTCCATAGCGTCGCGTATCGCCAAGGGCGGATTAATGTCTTGAAGTTCAACTCGATTGACCTTAACGCCCCACTTATTGGTGGCATCGTCAAGGATGGCGCGCAGCTTCGCATTAATGGTGTCGCGGCTGCTCAAGCACTGGTCAAGGTCCATCTCTCCCACCACATTTCGCAGGGTGGTCTGGGTGAGCTTCTCAATGGCGTTGGGCAGGTTGCCAATCTCATAAACGGACTTTAGCGGGTCAATAATTTGAAAATAAATCAGGGCGTTGATCTCCGTGACCACGTTGTCGCGGGTGATCACGTTTTGCTTGGGGAAGTCGTAGACGTTCTCGCGCAAGTCAATGCGGTCCTGCAGCTTAAAAACGCTGATAATTTCGCCGTTGAACCCCGTCTCGGTGTAGCGCCAGTTAATTTGCCGCGGACGATCAATAACCGGAATAACAATGTTGATACCCGACTCCAGCGTACGGTGGTACTTGCCGAGGCGTTCGATGAGCATGGCTTCGGACTGCTTCACGATGCGAATTCCCTTGCCGAGAAGCACCACAACCAAAATAGAAAGCGAAGAAAAGAGGATGAGCGTATACATATCTTAAATGTACGCCCCGCGGCGGTGAAACCGCTGCAACTAGTAACTAGCTACTTGTTACTCGGGCAGGCTTCCTCCGCGCGGAACCCTAAAGTAGTCGCTGTCGGCGCCGGGAGCGCCGCGCAGGGCCTCGGCATGGCTCAAGGGATCGGTGGGAAGGTCTTCGCGCAGCACGTTTTCTCGGTCGGTCATGTAGACCAGGGGCTCAACTCCGTCGAGGTCAAGGGCGCGGACCTTGTCTACAAAGCCCAGCATCTTGTCTAGGTCGCCCAGCAGGGAGTCTGCCTCGAGGTCGCTGAGTTCGAGCTTGGCAATGTCGGCGAGCTTGAGCACGTCTTGGCGGGTGAGGTTCATGATTGCGATGCGTAGCGATTGAGTTCGGCCAAAATTAGCGCATAAACTGTGGCATTGAGCGCGCTGGGGTCGGCACCGGCCGTCTCAATCGGGCTGTGCACGGTGGCGCGGATTCGTCCAGGGAATCCGCCCTTGGTAAAATCAGGAAAGTGCCGGCGGTTGTCGGGGAAGGTTATGGGCAAAATCGGAACTCCAGCTTCTACAGCCAGTTGAAACGCGCCGTTTTTGAACGGAGCCAGGCGCACCTTATGGTCCTTGGGAATTCCGCCCTCGGGGTAGATGCACATGCTGCTGCCGCGAGCAAGCCGCCTGCGGGCTTTATCGAGAACCTGCCGTTTGGACGCCAAGGAGCTTCGGTCGACCACGATGCAACTCCGCTTAAAGAAGAAGCCAAAAAGCGGAAGCTTCGCCAGTTCTGCCTTGCCTATGAATACCGTGGGCGACTTGATCAGGCGGTAGCAGTACATTATGTCGAGTTCAGAGCTGTGGTTGCTCACGACCATATAGGCTCGGCTCCAGTCGATGCGGCTCTCGTAGCGGACCTTGCGAATCAGTCCCATTCCGTTTAGAATCCATGCGGCCCAAAGGCGTCCGTATCGGTAAAATTGGGGAAACTGCTCGACCCTGCGGCTGTACCAAAACAACCAAGGGAATAGGGCCAAAATGCTTAAAAGCATCAGCGTAAAATACCAGATGTGGTAAAGGATTCCGAAGGCGCGTTTCACAAATTCAGCTTCTGGTTTCTAGCTACTAGTTTGGTTTTCAGGCGAAAACTAGCAACAAGCAACTAGTAACGCTCTTGCCTACTTCATTTCCCAAGACTCCATGAACTTGGTCGTGTAGTTGCCCGCAACAAAGTCAGGGTGGTCCATGAGCTGGCGGTGGAAGGGAATCGTCGTCTGAACGCCTTCGATGATGAACTCGTCGAGGGCTCGCTTCATGCGCTCAATGGCCTGCTCGCGGTTGCGGCCGGTACAAATAAGTTTGGCAATCATGGAGTCGTAGTTCGAGGGAATCGAGTAGCCCGCATAAACGTGGGTGTCGATGCGCACCCCGTGGCCCCCGGGGGCGTGGAACGCGGTAATCTTGCCTGGGCAGGGACGAAAGTTGTGGTAGGGATCTTCGGCGTTGATGCGGCACTCGATGGCGTGCTTGTTCGGCTCGTGGTTGCGTCCCGAAATCATGACTCCGCTGGCGATTTTAATTTGCTCCCGAATTAGGTCGTAGTCCGTGACCTCCTCGGTGATGGGATGCTCTACCTGAATTCGGGTATTCATCTCCATAAAAAAGAAGTTGCGGTGCTTGTCAACCAAGAATTCGACCGTTCCGGCGCCTTCGTAGCTGATGTATTTAGCCGCTTTTACTGCCGCGTCGCCCATTGCCTTGCGAAGCTCGGGGGTCATAAAGGGCGAAGGAGTTTCTTCGAGCAGTTTTTGGTTGCGGCGCTGAATGGAGCAGTCGCGCTCGCTCAGGTGGGAGGCTTGCCCAGACTGGTCACCAACTACTTGAATCTCAATGTGGCGAGGCTCTTCAATGAGCTTCTCCATGTACATTCCGTCGTTTCCGAATGCCGCTGCAGCCTCTTGGCGGGCGGATTCCCATGCTTTTTCGAGGTCTGCCTCCGCCCAAACGGCGCGCATTCCCTTGCCTCCGCCTCCGGCAGTGGCCTTCATCATCACGGGGTAGCCAATTTCTTTAGCCGTCTTTTTGGCGTGTTCCAAAGAGTCGAGCAGGCCTTCAGAGCCCGGCACGCAGGGCACTCCAGCCTCGTTCATGGTTGACTTGGCCGTGGCCTTGTCGCCCATTTTATCGATTTGCTCGGGCCTTGCTCCGATGAACTTAATGCCGTGCTCGGCACAAATTCGAGAAAACCGTGAATTCTCCGAAAGGAATCCGTAGCCCGGGTGAATCGCGTCGGCGTTGGTGATTTCTGCGGCCGCAATCAAATGCGAAATTTTAAGGTAGCTGTCTCGCGATGGAGCTGGTCCGATGCAAACGGCCTCGTCGGCGAACCGAACGTGCAGGGAGTCGCGGTCGGCCTCGGAGTACACGGCAACCGTTTTAATACCCATCTCTCGGCAGGTGCGAATGATGCGCATCGCTATTTCACCCCGGTTGGCGATGAGGATTTTATTAATCATGCTGCGAAATTTAGAGCGGGCGCTTAGGCCGGATCAACTAAAAAGAGGGGCTGGCCGTACTCGACTGGCTTCATGTCGTCGGCTAGAATCTTAACGACGGTACCAGAGACTTCGCACTCGATTTCGTTAAAGAGCTTCATGGCTTCAATGATGCACACCGTTTGCCCGACCGTCAGCACGTCGCCCACATTGACAAACACGGGCTTGTCGGGGCTTGGCTTGCGGTAGAAGGTTCCGATCATCGGGGCCGTCACCGTAACGTACCTGGAGTTGTCGTCAGACTCAGCGCTTTGGTCTGCTGCTGCTGGCATCGAGGGCTGGTTGTAGGCGGGAGCAACAGCCATGGGAGCCTGTGTGTACACCACTCCCTCAGGACCGGTCTTTACGGTAATCTTGTAGTCGTCTTTTTCAAGGGAAACTTCTTGGGCTCCGCTCTTTACGACAAAACGAATAAAATTTTGTAGGTCTTTAAGATCCATAGTTGGGTTGTTATTGAGGCAAAAGTGCAATTAAAAAAGCAAAACCCGGCATCAAGACAGGGCTTGCTCCGGGTTTTTTATTCACAAAAGTGCGCAGAACGCAAATTAGTTCTAGGCTTCTGCAGCTTCGGCTGCGGCAGTGTTGTCAATGACGACCTTGCCTTTGTAGTACATCTTGCCCTCGTGCCAGTAGGCGCGGTGCATCAGGTGGGCTTCACCCGTAGCCGAGCACACCGTGAGCGTAGGCATGGGAGCCTTGTCGTGGGTGCGGCGCTTGTCGCGGCGGGTACTGGATTGTCTGCGTTTAGGATGTGCCATGATTACTCAATTTAAAAAATTACCTTCTCTTTAGCTAACTACGTTCTTACTTCTTATTCTTCTTCGCTCGAATCGCTCCAATCTGAATCATCCCAGTCGCTTTCGGCGTCTCGTTCTTTGCGGAGCTCGGGCTTAATACGCTGCAGCGGAACCGACAATGCCACTAGTTCATAGAGGTACTGCTTGAGGTCTGCTTCGTAGGATCCGTGCGGAAGAACCAGCACTTCGGGCTCGCTGTCGTTGAAGGCTTCACCGAACTTTACCACCACGCGGAAGGAATTCTTCAGATCGAGCACGAAGGGATCGTCGCTCAGGTCGCAGGTGCAGTCCATGGCTCCTTCGTAGGCAAAGTCCAGTTCCAGCATGTGGTTGGCTTTGCGAAGGGTCACCTTGACCGTTGCAGGGTGCAGGCCTTCAAGTTCCTGCAAAGGGAATTCAGAAAAGAACGTTTCGTCGAGGACGAACTCAAATTGATGTTCACCAAGTGCAAGACCCGAGAACTGGAGTATGGTTTCACGTGGTCTCACGACGAATTTCGCATTGAGCCTGCGAAGGTACTAAAATATCTTTAACGCTCAGCGCGTTTTGTGGCGATTCTTTACCACCTCGACGGCGGTGCCCAGGGCGGCAAGCATGCTCCCCGGGTCGGCCAAGCCTTGGCCAGCCAGGTCCCAGGCGGTTCCGTGGTCGGGCGAAGTGCGCACCAAGTCCAGTCCTGCCGTGCAGTTGACGCCGTCGTGAAAGGCAAGCATTTTAAACGGAATCAGGCCTTGGTCGTGGTAGAGCGCCAGCGTTGCGTCAAAGCGACGGTAGCTGCGGGCCGCAAAAAATCCGTCGGCAGCAAAGGGCCCTGCCACGTCGAGGCCCTTGTCTTCTGCGGCTTGGATCGCTTCAGCGAGCCAGCCTTGCTCGTCGGTGCCGATGCGTCCGCCGTCGCCCGCGTGGGGGTTCAGGGCAAGCAGGGCAAGGCGCGGACGGGGTACTGCAAAATCCGTTTTTAAAGCCTTGTCGAGTGCCAAGAGTTTTTTGACTACTCGCTCGGCCGAGAGGGCCGACGAAACCTCAGCCAGAGGAAGGTGTTCGGTGGCCAGGGCGACGGTGAGTTCAGCGCCCCGAAGCATCATGAGGGCCTCGCCTCCCGCTGCGGCAGCGAGGTAGCTGGTGTGGCCGGTGAATCCTGCCAAGGGAACGTGTTCCTTGCTCAGGGGCGGCGTCACCAGCGCGTCGATTTGCCCGGCGCGCCAGGCATCCAGGGCTAGGTTGAGGCTGTCGAGGGCAGCTTGGCCAGAGGCCAAGGTTCCGCGCCCAAAGGCCCAGTCCACCGGCGACAGCGGCCACTCGCAGGGGACCGAGGGAACCACCAACCCCAGCGCCGCAGCCTGTCGGGCGACGAGCACCGGATCGGCAAACCAGACGAATTCGACGTCAGCTGAGAGCTCCATCTGCGCCAAGGCCTTCAGCACCACCTCAGGACCGATGCCGTTGGGGTCGCCAAGGGTGATGCCGATGCGCAGGCTCATTAGGCCTTAGATTGAGCCTTCAAGAAGTGGGTGAGCAGGCGCACGCCAACTCCGGTGCCGCCCTTACCGTAGTAGGTCACGGGGCGGTCCAAGAAGGCGGGTCCGGCGATGTCCAGGTGCACGTAGGGGTAGTCGATGAAGTACTCCAAGAACTTGCCGGCAGTAATCATTCCGGCCTCGGCGCCGCCGATGTTTTTGATGTCGGCAATCTCGCTTTTAATGAGGTCCTTGTAGTCGTCCCAGAAGGGGAATTCGACGAGGCGTTCGTGCGTCATCCCTGCGCTGGCCTGCAGGGCGTTCCAGGTGGCGCGGTCGGCGGTACCCATTGCTACGGTGGCGTAGGGGCCGATGGCGCGCGAGGCGGCTCCGGTCAGGGTGGCCAGGTCGATGACCAGCTTGGGGTTGTATTTTTTGGCGTAGTGCAGCGCGTCGGCCAAGATCAGGCGCCCTTCGGCGTCGGTGTTGAGCACCTCGACGGTGACTCCGTTCGAAATCGTGATGACGTCGCCCGGAACCAATGCGTTGCCGTTCAGGCGGTTGTCGGTAGCCGGAATAAGGCCCACCACGTTAACCGGGAGCTTGGCGGCGGCCAACGCGCAGAAGGTTCCGATAACGGCGGCTGCGCCCGACATGTCGCACTTCATGTCTTCCATAAAGTTGCTGGGCTTCAGGCTGATTCCGCCCGTGTCGTAGACGACGCCTTTGCCAACCAATACGGTGGGATGCTCCTGGGTAGCTCCTTCGCCGCGGTATTCAAGCACGATGAAGACGGGAGGATCCACCGAGCCCTTGTTAACGCCCAGCAATCCGCCCATTTTTAGGGCTTCAATTTGGGCCTTGTGAAGCACCGTGCACTTGAATCCGTGTTCTAGGGCAAGTTCTTCAGTCCGCGCGGCGAGCTCCAGGCTTCCGAGCTGCAGCACCGGCGTATTGATGAGGTCGCGCGCCTCTGCTACGCCCTCAATGAGGGACTTCCATTGGGCGAATTCCGTAGGGTCTGCGCCTACTACGTCGAGCTGGTCCAGGCTCCATTGGTCCTTTGCTTTAATACCAAAGAGTTTGGTGAAGCGGTAGGCGTTCAGGGCCAGGCCTTCAGCCACGGTCAGGGTGGCGGGCTGGGCGTCAAGCGTCACGTTGCGGAGCTTGTTTTTAGCCAGCATTCCGCCCAAGTCGGCGCCCAGTTGGCGCAGGGTATGCAGTCCTTCGGGCGTCGCGGCGTCGGCATCGCTGGTGGCCAGCATCAGGTCACCGGTGGCCGTCGCGTGGTGCATCCAACCCTTCACCCCGCGGTCGACGCGGTTTTGGTAGGCGCTTAGGGCGGAATCTTCGATGCCTGCAGCACGCAAAGCATCGACATTGGGGCGGAGCAGGGCGCGCACGGCGGCGCCGGCAGAAGAGGGAACAAGGCTGCGTTTCATACCTACGAAGGTAGCGCTCGTACCTTTGCCCCATGTTCACCGGAATCATCGAAAACCTCGGCCAAATCGCGGCCATCACCCCCGACGGAGGCAACGTGCACTTCGACGTGACGTCGACCCTGGCGCCCGAGCTCAAAATCGACCAAAGCGTGGCCCACGACGGCTGCTGCCTGACGGTGGTGGCGCTTCATGGTGAGGGGGTTCCGCGGGGATTCCGCGTCACGGCCATCGCCGAGACGCTCGACAAAACCTGCCTCGGAACCTGGACTGTCGGCCGCGTCGTCAACCTCGAGCGTGCCGCCCTCGTCGGAAGCCGCCTCGACGGCCACACCGTGCAGGGCCACGTCGACTCGGTGGGCCGCGTTACCGAAGTCTCCGAAACCAACGGCAGCTGGCGCGTCGCCATCGAGCACCCGGCATACGAGCTGCACCGCACCGTCCCCAAGGGGTCGATCACGCTCAACGGCGTGTCGCTGACCGTGGTGGATTCCGGCCCGACGCACTTCAGCGTGGCGCTGATTCCCTACACCTGGGAGCACACCAACCTTTCGAAACTGAAGGTCGGCGACCCCGTCAACCTCGAATTTGACGTGCTCGGAAAGTACGTGCTGCAGTACCTGCGCGAGCTCGGAAGCCTTCCGCGCTAAACCCCTTCGCGGCCTAACTTTAGACCCATGCGCCACTTTGCCGTAGACGTCGAAACCGCGAACAACCAGCGCTCCAGCATCTGCCAAATTGGTTTGGTGGAGGTGCTCGACGACCGCGTGGTGCCGGTCTACAGTTCGCTGGTGCGTCCGCCGGGCAATGCCTACAACTACCACAACATTCAGGTGCACGGAATCCAGCCGGAGGACACGCGCAATTCCCCTACGTTTGAGGACGTTTGGCCCGACATCGCCGCCTACTTCGCACACACCGTGTGGGCCCACAACGCGCCCTTTGACTTTGGATGCCTGACCGCGACGTTGGAGCATTATTACGTGCCGGTTCCAACCTGGAAGAAGGGCTGCACCTACCGCGAAACCCGCATGGGCCTCAAGAGGGCCTGCGAACACTACGGAATCATTTTGCTCAACCACCACGACGCTCTGGCCGATGCCACTGCCTGCGGCGAGGTCCTGCGCCGGCTGCGAATGGAGCGGACGCCGGACGGGTTTAGGTAAGCCAGTTGCTGGTAATTAGTTACTCGCTCGAAGCGCGTTCCCCCTGAAAAAACGCCGCTATCTCACCAACCAGCGGGCGCAGGACCTCGGCTTCAAAAGCATATAGGTCTGCGCGGGTGAGCAAACTTCGCTTGGCGATGCTGAACCAAAGAACCGGGTCGTGGGGGCGGCGCATGGGGGCGATTCCGACCTGGAATTCACGGGCGTCGGGGTAGCGCTGGCCGAGCATCCAGGCGTAGGTCATGAGCTGAAGTCCTTTGGCCTTGCTCGGTTTTTGGAGTTCAGACCATTCGCTTTTGCAGCGGGCGCTGCCCTCGTCGACGGCTCCCGTTTTGAGGTCTACGACGACCAGGCGCCCGTCGGACCAGCGCTCGATTCGGTCGGCGGTTCCGCGCAGGGGGACCGGGCCAAAGTCGAGCTGCAGCGGGGCCTCCAGCATTTCTTCGACGCCGATGATTTCAAAGGCGAGTTCGCGGTCGTCTTCGTTTCGCTGGCCCTCGGCTTCGGCCCAGGCCTGGGCCATGTGCAGGGCGATTTGGCGGGTGAGCAGCGGGTATCCAGTGTCGAGCGACGAAGGCATTTCTTTATTTACGCCCTCATGGGTCCATGCTTCGACGCGGTCCAGAGCCCAGATTTTATGGTCGCGAAGGGTCTTGTAAAGTTGCTCGTGCACGAAGTGCAGCGCGGTTCCCAGGGCATCGGCCGCCACGCGGTCGTGGGTGCGCGATTCTTCGCGGATCTCGAGCACGTTGCGGACCAAAAAGATGTAGGGGTCCTCAAGGAAGCGCTGGAATCCGGTAGGGCTAAGGCCCTTGCGCAGCAGGGCTTCGGCTACCATAGGCCAGACTTCGGGCCCACTAGGAACGTCGGCTCCTGCGGGCTGAAACTGGTCGGGGCGCAGCGGCCAGGTAAGCCGGCGCTCGGTCACGGTGACCCCAGGGTAGCTGGCAAGTTCAAGCTGGGCCTGGCGAACCCAACGGCTGGGCTCGCCCTTGCCGAGTCCGTCCGGTTCGCTGTTGACGACCATCACGACGGTTTCGGCGCGCTGCATCAGACGGTAGAGGTGGTAGGCGGCAACTGACTCGCGGTCCTGCGGCAGCGGAAGCCCATAGGCCTTGCGCAGGTCAAAGGGCAGAAAGCTCGAGGTGCTTCGGCCTCGAGGTAGTACGCCCTCGTTGAGCGGCGCGACGATGAGGCGCTTGAAGTCCAGGGCACGGGTCTCGAGCAAACCCATGATTTGCAGCCCGTTGAAGGGCTCGCCAAAAAAGGCGACGGGCGATTCGGTGGCGAGCGATCGGTAGAGGCGGAGCATGCTGCCAATTCCAAGTTCCTCGCCAGGAAGCATGGCCAAAAGGCGTTCGAGGATTTGCACTATGGCACGAGTGGGCTCGCCTTCCCAGGCAGGGCGGGGAGCAGCAAGCCAAGCGCTGCTGCGCTTTGCCAGGTCTTTAATCAGGCTGCGCGGGTCAGGAGCAGGCCGCCAAAGGCTCGATTCCGAGCCAAGAAGGGCTTCGACTTGGGCTGCGGACCAGTGGGAACGGCGGGCCCGGCGAAGTTCGAATTGGGCGCGAATCAGAAGGCCCGGTTCGCTCACCATCATGGCCGAAAAGGGGTGGATCAGGGTGGCTTCGAGCAGGCGCCGCGGGTAGCTTCCGCGGTTTTGCTCGCGGGCCTCGTGGAGCTGTAAAAAGACCTCAACCCCGGCGTAGGGCAGGGTGAGGTTTAGGGGCAGACCCATGGTGACGTTGGCCTCTTCAATGCCTTCGGGCAGGGCTTGGAGCACGGGTACCAAGAGGCTTTCGTCGCCCAGAACCACGGCGGTCTGGCGCGCCTCGTCCGGACCCCATTCTTCGAGCAGGGCGCCGACGGTCTGTGCGACTCCAAGGTGACGGCTGGCCGAAATCACCTCAATGTGCTGGCTGCTGGTGGCCCAGTGGGCGGGCGCATTGCTGAGGTCGCCCGTAAGACCTTCGGGAAGCCTCTGCAGCAGGTCGCGCAGGGCTTCGCCGGCTTCGTGAACCTTGAGGTCGAGGTAGTGGCGGTCGGCATCCCACAGGGCTTGGGCTTTAAGGTGCAGGTGGGCCGAGCGCAGAAGCGCTTCTTCGGGCGGGGTTAGTGCGTTGAATCCGGCAAAAAAGAGGCGGTCAACTCCGTGCCTTGCGCACCATGCGGACCACGCAGCTTCGCTAGGTCCTGCCCCCGGCGGCGAGGCTCTGCGAAACTGCATGCCCGGCGTGGTCAGGCCGTCGGCCCCTAGGGTTTCGTGGTAGCTGGTGTAGAGTTCCGGAAGCTGGCGCCAAAGGGTCAGGCGGCGGCTCATCAGTTCGGTAGGCTGGTCCAAGCCCCATTCGCCAAGTGCCTCGATTTCGCGCAGCTCGCGCAGGGCAGCCAGGGTATCGGCTCCGTGCCGGTCGAGCTCGCCAAAGTCCCGAAGGATGGTCGGTGCCCATCGCAAAAACTCATCAAGGGGGTCGGCATGGGCCCCCGCAACCCTGCGGTGGGCGCTAAAAAGAGCCAGCAGCTGTTCGGTCGGGCTGGCGGCGGCGACTCCGGCCAAGTCAGCCATTACCTCTTCGATGGCCCAAACGCTGGGACTAAGAACAGGCTGACCCTGACCCCAATGGCGCCTCAGGCTGCGTTCTGCCCTACGCGTAGGGAGCACAATGCCAACTCGGTGCAGAGGAACTCCGCAGGAGGTCGCTGCCTCGGCGACGCGCTGCAGGAAGGGAATCATAGGGACTTATCGGTAGAGGCCATGCTCCCGAATATACGCTGCAACGGCAGTCGGAAGGTCTTCAAGAGCTTCGCCGCCCGCAAAAACGGCTTGGCGAACCGCGCTGCTGCTGCGGGTCATTTGCAGGTCTTCAACGCGGACCACCCTAGGGTGTTGAAGCCAGGGCGAATGGGCGTCGAGCCCTGATTCGGGTCTAGGGTAAACCACCAGCCGCGCGAGTTCCAGGATGCGTTCGGGGTCGCGCCATTGGCTGAATCCGGCTAAATTGTCTTCGCCCATGAGAAGGACGAACTCGTGCTTTGGGTAGCGTGCGACCAGCATTTCAAGCGTTTGCACCGTGTAGTTGGGCTGGGGCATGGCAAGCTCGGCGTCGCATGCAATCAGGCCCGGGTGGCCCTGAACCGCCAGCTGAAGCATCTCGAAACGCTGCGCGTCGCTGACCAGGTTTTCGCCCTGCTTAAAGGGGCTTCGTGGGCTTAAAACCAGCCAGACTTCGTCGAGTTGGCTCTGCGCCTGAAGCCGTTCCGCAACCAATAAGTGGCTGAGGTGAACCGGATTATAGGTGCCAAAAAGCAGTCCTACGCGCAACGGGGGTCAAAGGCTTTAATGACGTCTAGAGCTTCGGCCGTGGCGCGATCCAGGTCGTCGTTCACCAGCACATGGTCAAAATCGGGAGCCTGGGTCAGTTCCCACTGGGCCTTGGTCAGGCGCAGGGCGATTTGTTCTTCGGTTTCGGTTCCGCGGTTGCGCAGGCGCTGGCCTAAAACTTCGAGGCTTGTAGGGGCCACAAAAAGCGCGAGCGCGTCCTGGCCAAATTGCTTTTTGAGGTTCAGTCCGCCCACCACGTCGATGTCAAAAACGACGACTTTTCCCTCGGACCAAAGCCGCTCGACCTCGCTTTTAAGCGTTCCGTAGTAGCGGCCAGGGTAGACCTCTTCCCACTCAAGGAAATCGCCGCGGTCGACGCGTTCCAAGAAGGCTTCGGTGCTCAGAAAGTGGTAGTCTACCTCGTCTTCTTCGTTGCCGCGCGGAGCCCTTGTGGTGGCCGAGATGCTGAATGCGAGCAAGGGAAGGCGGGCCATGAGTCGGCGCACTAGCGTGGTCTTGCCCGCGCCCGAAGGCGCCGAAAGAATGAGGAGTTGACCGTGGGACATATAGCTTGTTGGCTTCTGGCTTCTAGTTGCTAGCTGCTGTTTTAAAGGACGTTGAGGACTTGTTCCTTGATTTTTTCGAGGTCCTCCTTCATTTGCACCACTTGGCGCTGCATGCCTACGTGGTGGGCCTTGTTGCCCAGGGTATTGATTTCGCGGCCAAGTTCTTGGGCCAAAAAGCCAAGCTTGCGTCCTTCGCCGGCCGAGAGGGCCTCTTGAAAGTGCTTAATGTGTGCTTTAAGGCGAACTTTTTCTTCGTTGATATCAATCTTCTCGACATAAAACAGGAGTTCCTGTTCCCAGCGCTGCGGGTCCATGGGCTGGTCGTCGGCGGCCTTCACGGCGGCTTTGGTCAGGCGGCCCTTGAGGTGCTCCAGGCGTTCTGGTTCAGCCGCTTCGATTACGGGCAGGCCCAGCTCGATCGTGGCGAGGTTGGCTTCGAGGTCGCGGGCCAGTGCGGACCCTTCGTGGCTGCGAAAGGTTTGAAACGCTTCAAGTGCGGAACGAATCAAGGCCTCCACCGCCTTTGCCTCGGCCGGATCCAGTTCGGCTGCAGGTCCCTGCTCGGTCGGAACGCGCAATGCCATGGACAGGGCCTCGGCCGGAGTCAGGCTTCCGCCCGCAATGCGTTGAAGGTCTTGCATGGTTTGGCGCAGGTGGGCTTCGTGGAGCCCGTTGCTGCGGCCTTCGGCTTGTTCGCGGTTGATGCTGACGTCGACCTTGCCGCGTTGCACCGCGTCTCCAATCATTTTGCGCCACGTCAGGTCACGCTCGCGGTAGCGGTGCGGCATGCGCAGGTTGAGGTCGAGGCCGCGGCTGTTGAGCGAGCGGATTTCTACCGAGATGCGCTGGCCTTCGTGGGTGGCGCTGGCCTGGCCGAAGCCCGTCATGGATTGAATCATAGCTGCAAAGGTAGGAAGTTGGCTGCCGCCACCTCGCCTTTGGCGAGGCTGGCTGGCCCGCGCGCCCGCCAGTCGTCGATCAATTCGGTCGCGGAACAGGCGTCCGGGCGGTCGCGCAGGCCCAGGCCCTGGGCCAGGAGGCCCAGTGCCTGGGCAGCCTCCAAACCAGAACTCCGAATGCCCACCGAACCGTGCCGCTTGCTCAAACGCTGCCCGTCGGAACCCATCCACAGCGGCGCCAGCGCCACCTCCGGAGCTTGGGGATTGCCCAGCGCCCGATGCATAAAATCCTGGACCGCCTGGCTTGTGGCAAGATCCCTGCCCCGCATCACATGGCTAACGCCCTGGTCAAAGTCGTCTACCACCACGGCAAGCTGGTAGGCCCAGGCCCCGTCTGCACGGCGAAGTACCACCGCATTGTCGGCAAAGCGAAGCCTCCGAGCGCCTGGTCCGCCCAAGGGCCAACGGCCGTCGGAGCAGGTTCCCGGGTAGGAATCCGCCCTGGGTCCCTGGGGAGCGGTCACGGCCTCGTCCATATCCCGCCGCGTGCATTGGCAGGTAAAAACCAAATTTTTGGCCTTTAGCTTCTCCAGTGCCTCTTCGTAGTACGCTCCGCGCAGGGACTGTAGGGGCACCTCCCGGTCCCATTCCAATCCGAGCCAGGCGAGGTCGCGTCGCCAGCCCTCGGCAAACTCGGGCTTGCTCCGCTGGGGGTCCAAATCTTCGATGCGCAAAAGCAGGGTTCCTGCCTGAGACCGCACCTGAAGCCAGGCCAGCAGCGCCGTCGAGGCATTGCCCCAGTGCATGATTCCCGTGGGTGAAGGGGCGAGGCGTCCGACCATAAAGCCTAAGGTAGGGATTGCCTAATTGGCTACCTTTACTTTATGCAATTTGACACCCTTGCCATTCACGGCGGCCAGCACCATGACCCCTCAACGGGCGCGGTCATGCCCCCAATCTACCAAACTTCGACCTATGCCCAAGAGGCCCCTGGCGTGCACAAAGGCTACGAATACGGCCGCACCCAGAATCCGACGCGGCATGCACTCGAGCATTCGATTGCAGCTATTGAGGGCGGAACCCATGGCCTTGGCTTTGGCAGCGGACTCGCCGCCGTCGACGCCTGCATGAAGCTTCTGAAGCCCGGCGACCACGTGGTGAGCACCAGCGACCTTTACGGCGGAACCTACCGCCTCTTCACCAAAATTTATGAGCCTTTTGGCTTGAAATTCAGTTTTGCGCCCCTGGCCGACCCGGCGGAACTCCGCAGCTTAATTACTCCGGCCACTAAAATGGTTTGGCTCGAGACGCCGACCAACCCAATGCTCAACGTGCTTGACATTAAAGCCTTAGCCGCCGAGGCTGCCAAGGTTGGTGCCATGGTGGTGGTCGACAACACCTTTGCAACGCCCTACCTGCAGCGCCCCTTGGAGCTCGGAGCCCACATCGTGCTGCATTCCGCAACCAAGTACCTCGGCGGGCACAGCGACGTCATCCTAGGGCTACTGGCCGTGGCCGACGCGGCACTGGCCGAGCGCCTCTACTTCATACAAAATGCCTCTGGCGCCGTTTGCGGACCCATGGACAGCTTTTTGGTACTGCGCGGAATCAAAACCCTACCCGTGCGCATGGAGCGCCATTGCCAGAACGCCGCTGCCATAGCGGCCCACCTTAGCACGCACCCTGCGGTGCGCAAAGTCTACTACCCGGGCCTCAAGGACCACCCTGGGCATGCCATCGCGGCGCGCCAAATGAAGCACTTTGGCGGCATGGTTTCGTTTGCCCTGCACGACGACGACCTTGCCAAGGCGAGCGCCGTGGTCTCTAAACTCAAGGTATTTACCCTCGCGGAATCCTTGGGCGGAGTTGAGTCCCTGGCCGGCCACCCGGCTACCATGACCCATGCAAGCATACCCAAAGCGGACCGCGAAAAGACTGGGGTTACCGACGGACTAATACGCCTCAGCGTGGGCCTTGAAGACCTGCGCGACCTCACTGCCGATTTAGATCAAGCGCTAAGCGTACTTTTAAACAAATAAACTAATACCATGGCCGATAAATTTGCCGTAATTGGATTGGGCCAGTTTGGTTCCGCCATATGCCGTAAGCTCTCTGAGAAGGGCGCCGAAGTAATTGCTATTGACATCGACGAAGACAAGGTTGAGGCAATCAAGGAGTACGTAGCCTATGCGGTAGTGATCGATTCTACCGACTCCCGAGCCCTTCGCTCCCAAAACATCAGCGAGATGGATGCGGTAGTGGTTTCAATTGGCCAAAACTTTGAAGGAATGCTCCTGACTACCGTGAAGCTCCTGGAGATGGGCGTTAAGCGCATTATCGCCCGAGCGCAGGGCGATACTCAGCGTCGGATTCTTGAGAAGCTGGGCGTTAAAGAAATTCTTTCGCCCGAAGAAGAGGTAGGCAAGAACGTCGCCGAGCGCCTCATGAATCCCGGAATGATGATGTGCGTGGAGCTTCCAGACGACTACGAAATTGCAGAAATTGCCGCACCCCGCAGCACGGTGGGCCGCACCCTCAAAGACATTGGCCTGCTCGAGAAGTACCGCCTCAATGTGGTTACCGTGATACAGAAGGCCGAGAACGACCTATCCCACATCAAGGGTATTCCTCAGCCCGAAATGGTGATTGAAGAGAACGACGAACTTGTGGTGTTTGGCAAGGCAAAAGACCTTGAACGATTTATTAGCATCAATGCATAAGTACCTCGGCCTAACGCTTGCGGGCCTTATGATGCTCGCCTGCAAAGACCCCGACAACAATGGGGGCCTGCCGCCGGAGGCCACCGGGCCTTTCTTGCCCCGCATGGTAAAGGGCTGGACGCTCGACTCCCTGACCTATACCGCCGACCTGCCTATGGATATTGGAGATACCACGGTACCGGTCCGCGTGTACAACAAGGCGCGTGACGTGTCGGGTCGCTTTGACTTTTTCACCCGAAATGACACTGATTTTGTCGACTACCGCATTCAATTTACCGCGGATCTTCTGCCGGGTGTTGCGCCCTTTACCTACTCCAAGCAACGGCTAGGCCAGTATTGGTACAAGCCTGCCGAACGCGAGATATGGTTTTATGACTACCCCGATACCCTCGTCTTTAAGGTCGATTGGGATGCCGAAACCCTGCAGCTCTGGCATTCGGAACTTCTTGCGTCTGACCCCGGCTTGGGAATTACCTTCCCGCTGCGCTTGGACTTTAGGCTGGTTCCCTGACCTGGCCTTCGGACCCGATCTTCTGACCTGAACTTCTGTGGCTAAATAAAAAAGCCAGCCCTTGCGGGCTGGCTCTCTAAACAAAATCCGATTAAACTTAGTCCTTAGTGGCTAAAGCGTAGATAACCAAACCGAAACCAATCTTGTTGATGGCGTCGCCGATGTTATACACTAGGTCCATCTCAAGGTTTTGGAACATGGGAACTCCAAACAGACCACCTGCAGTACCTGCAATGTAGCCGATCGGGTAAATGGCCCAACCTACTAGAACGAACCAGCCGAGTGCCTTAACGGCGCTCTGAACTTTTCCGCCAGCGTTAGCAGCCAAGGTAGCAACCTCGCCCTTCCATACCATCCAAACGATGTAGAAGTAAGCCAAACCTGAAAGCGCACCCCAGATCCAAGACTCAGCTTCGTCTGCGTGGAAGGCCTCTCCGATGTATCCCAACAGAAGCATAGCCACTGAAGCGATGATCAAACGCCAAAGCAAGCCGCTGGTTCCACCGGCCTTTTTGGTGATCAAATAGAATTCAACGCACATCAAAGGAACCGTTAGGGTCCAGTCGATGTAGCGCAATGCGATAGGATTGGTACCCGTCGCTTGGTAGAAATCGCGCATGTAGTAGTAGTGAACTGCTGCGATACCGGTGATAAGACCAGATACCAACATAGACAGCTTCCACTCGTCGGCAACCCTGCTACGCTCCATAAAGAAGAATACAGAGGCAGCTAACATAGCCATGTAGCCCGTGAAAAACGTAAAGCTTACGGGATCGGCTGGGTCAATAGAGATAATTTCGAGAAATTGCATAAATCAGATTTTAGGTGGATTTTGTATTACAAGAGATACCAAGGTACTTATAAGTTGGTACAAATTCAAAAAAACATGAAATCAAACTTTTATTTTTCAAACTCTGATACTGCCTCATAGAATGTACTTAATGCATCATATCAGAGCATCCCTTAAAGGAATATCACTTGGCATTGCGAAGTGAGCAGCATGGGCTTCTTGCTTGCAGGCCTGTCGCCTAGGGGACTACCTTAGCACTATGGCACGCATCCTCACCGGAATTCAAAGCAGCGGACGCCAGCACCTCGGGAACGTGCTGGGCGCAATCCTTCCGGCTATTGAATTGGCTAAGGACCCCTCTAACGAGTCCTTTCTATTTATTGCGGACTTGCATTCGCTGACCACCGTCAAAGACCCCGAGGCGCGCAAGGCAAACCTTCTGGCTACCGCAGCCGCCTGGCTGGCCTGCGGACTGGATCCGGAGCGCACCGTGTTTTATGCCCAAAGCGACCTGCCCGAGTGCACCGAACTCACTTGGTACCTCAACTGCTTCACGCCCTACCCGATGCTGGCCAATGCCCACAGCTTTAAAGACAAGTCCGACCGGCTGAGCGACGTCAATGCCGGGCTTTTTGATTATCCGGTACTTATGGCTGCAGACATTTTGCTCTACGACGCCCATATCGTGCCCGTGGGCAAGGACCAAAAGCAGCATCTTGAAATTGCGCGCGACATCGCCGAAGCCGTTCATCAGGCTGTCGGTCAAGAAATTTTTGTGCTTCCCGAATCTCGAATAGATTCTGGAGTTATGATAATTCCGGGCACTGACGGCCAAAAAATGTCGAAGTCCTACGGCAACGTAATTGACATCTTTTTGCCCGAGAAGGAGTTAAAGAAGCAAATCATGGGCATTGTAACGGACTCCACGCCCCTTGAGGACCCTAAGGACCCCAGTACCTGCAACGTGGTCGCCCTCTATCGGCTTGTTGCCGGTCCCGAGGCCGTTGCGGAGATGGAGGCTAGCTACCGTGCAGGAGGCTATGGCTACGGCCATGCCAAAACAGCCCTCTTTGAGGCTATCTTAGATCGCTTTGCCGATTCTCGTGCGGAATTCGACCGGCTAATGGCCCAGCCCGAAGCCGTGCATGCGGTGCTGCGCCAAGGGGCAGACAAGGCCCGTCCGGTCGCTCAGGCCACACTGGCCAGGCTGCGGTCGGCCCTGGGATTTTAATTTTTTGCCTTTTGAAGGCAAGGCCAATAGTGAACAGGAAGTTTTTTAGAATAGCGAGCGTTGCATTGCTCTTGCTTGCGTTGGCATACTCTATTTACGTATTGATTCCGAGTGATTATGGTCTTTCGCCACTGCCAAAGACCAAGTACACTGGGCATTGGAATTTACCGACAGGGTCAAGGATTGCCTATACCCATGTGCCTGCAGTAGGCCCAAGGAATCCCCATCCCATTATTTTTTTACAGGGAGGGCCTGGCGGATTTATCTCGGAGCGAACGATCAAGACGCTGAGTCCGCTTTCAGAAGAAGGCTACGATATTTATTTCTACGATCAAATTGGCAGCGGACAGTCCGACCGATTAGAAGACATCACGGAGTATTCTGCCGACCGGCATCAAAGAGATTTAGAAGAAATCATCAGGAGGATCGGGGCAGAAAAAGTGATTCTAATTGGACAATCCTGGGGTGCTATTCTTGCGACTTTGTTGATGTCAGACCATCCCGGATTAGTCCAGACGGCTATTTTTACAGGGCCGGCCCCCATACAGCCAATGCGCCAGGGGTTGTCAGGGGTAATTGCGCCCGACAGTTTAAATCTGCAGGATGCCTTGTATTCCAACAAGGAGGCCAATGAGCAATCAAAATCCGCAAGAATCGATTTAGTCGTCTTTTGGGCAAAATCTTTTGGAGTTAAGCTGGCGTCCGATGAAGAGATGGATGGCTTTCAAACGGTTCTCGACGGGGAATTGAACAAAGCGACCGTATGCGATACGTCTAAAGCAGTCAAAGCAGTGGGTGGGGGCGGATTTTATGTTCAGGTTATGACCATGCGGAGCCTAAGTGAAATCAAAGATCCAAGACCAAAGCTTAAGGGTTTGACTATTCCGATTCTAGTTATGAAAGGCCAGTGCGACAATCAACCTTGGGGGGCGGCTAAAGAATATTTAGAGCTCTTCCCAAACCATCAGTTGAAAATCATACCTGGTGCAGGACATTCTATTTCGGTGGAGCAGCCGGAGGTTTATCTAGAAACCATCCGAGACTTTTTGAGGCAAACTCAGCCGTTTAACATTCGTTAAGGGCAAAAGGTCGGTTAGTCCCAGACTGAAAGATGCTGCTTTAATTTTAATTTTTTGCCCTTGGCTTGCGTGCTGCCCCAGCGATTTGGGCTTCGCGCGGAGCGTGGTCCACAAAGCGGTCCGCATAGCCGTGGCGGTGCAGGCGGATGTGTCCGTAGCCTTGCTCGTTCAGCCAGCTCCCGAGGGCTTGCCCCACGCCGTTGATGGCTTGAGCGTCTTCCCAAACGTGCCAGGTGTGGTGGTTGCCGGCAAAGTAGTGAAGGGAGTCCGCGTCGATGGGTTTGGCCATGCGCAGGTCGATAATGCTGTGGCCGGACTCGGCGGCGGCGAAGGCTTGAGTTAGGGCGGTTCCCAGGGCGAAATGGGCTACGCCGGTTCCGGTGCGCATCCAATCCATTCCTCCGCGGCGTTGAAGCGCGTCGGGGTAATGGGGGGCGTCGCCTTTTGGATAGCGTATTATCGCAGGCCCTCCGTAGGCCAAGGCTTCTTGGAGGGCATCGCGCAGTGCTTTGCCGTCGCGAGGCGCCCAAATGGCGGTGTTGGGTACGCTGCGGAACATGGCAAGGTCAAAGACCCCGTGGTGGGTGGCTCCGTCTTCGCCGACCATTCCGGCTCGATCAAGGCATAGGATTACGGGCAGGTTTTGTAGCGCTACGTCGTGGATCCACTGGTCAAGGGCGCGCTGCGAGAAGGTGGCGTAGAGGTTGACTACGGGGCGGAGGCCGGCGGCGGCCATGGCCGCCGCGGCCGTCAGACAGTGGGGCTCGGCGATGCCTACGTCGTGCACCCGGTTAGGGAATTCGTTGCGGACCAGGTCAAGGCTGCATCCTGGGGCCATGGCCGCGGTGAGCGCATGGATGCGGGGGTCTGCACGGGCCATTTCTGTAAGGGCCGCCGCAAAATGAGTCTGAAAGTGGCCAGGGCCAGCGGCGGATTCCTTGATGCCAAGTTCTGCCGGCTCGGGTCGCTTGGTGCGCAGATGCAGGATTCGGGGTCCGCGAAGGGGCAGCGCGCGCTGAAGCGCGCGCACCAGGGCGGGCAGGTTCTGCCCGTCGACCTCCCCGTCTACCCAGGTCCAGCCCAGGGCCTCGCCAAGCTTGCGGTAGGCCTCGGTTCCGCCCTGGTGCAGGGCGCCGACGTTGCCTTCGATCGCCATTCCGTTGTCGTTAATAATTAGCATCACGTCGGCCCCCCATGCCCCACCGTCGTTCATCGCCTCAAACACCATTCCGCCCGTCATCGCTCCGTCGCCCACCACCGCTACGCGGCGTCGATCCATGCCCAAAGCCTTGTCTGCCCTGGCAAAACCTACTGCGGCCGAAAGGGCCGTACTGGAGTGCCCCACTCCCCAAGCATCAAAATCCGATTCCGCTCGGCGCGGGAATCCGCTGGGCCCACCCGGCTGGCGGTTGCTGGCAAAAGAATCAGCCCGCCCAGTTAGCACCTTGTGCACGTAGGCCTGATGGCCCACATCCCAAATAAGGAGGTCCTCAGGGGTTTTAAGAAGTCCGTGAAGGGCAACAGTAAGCTCCGCTACCCCAAGGCTCGAGGCAATATGCCCGGCCTTCTCGGTAGTACGCTCGAGCACCAGCTTTTTAGCGGCGTCGGCGACTGCCTGCCACCGTTCTACCGGCCAGCTTCGCCACTCGTCTAATAAAGGAATCACCCTACAAAGGTCGTTAAAGATTGCTCCCCCTGGGGAATGCTCCCCGCAGGCAATGCCTTAAGCGACCTTGCGGTAGTACCGTCGAGATCGACTGCGTTCGGTCAGGAAAAGCAGAACGGGCATGATCACCAGCGTCAAGAAGGTTGCGAAGGTCAGACCAAAAATTACCGTCCACGAAATCGGACCCCAGAAGGCCACCGTGTCGCCCCCGAAGTAAATCATTGGGTCGTTTTGAGAAACAAGGGAAAAGAAGTCTAAATTCATGCCCGTAGCAAGGGGTATCAGGCCTAAAACCGTCGTTATTGCGGTCAGTAAAACCGGCCTTAAACGCGTGCGGCCCGCCTCCGAGAGAATTGTTGGCAACTCCTCCTCGGCCAGGGGAACATTCTCGTCGATGCCTAACTCAGCCTTACGGCGATTGATGAGGTGGGTACCGTAGTCGGCAAGAACAATGGCGTTATTCACCACCACTCCAGCCAGAGAAATGATTCCAATCATGGTCATGATGATGACAAAGTCCATTCTAAAAATCAGGAGTCCGAGCAGTACCCCGATAAAGGAGAGGATTACCGTGGTCAAAATCAAGAATGGAATGCGCGCCGAGTTAAACTGACCCACCATGATTATAAATATCAAGAACACAGCGATCAAAAGGGCTCCAGACAAGAAGCCCAACTCCTTGGCCTGCTCCTCCTGCTGACCAGTGTAATCCAGGGCCACTCCTTTGGGCAACTCATAGTTCTTGAGAAGCTGCTGCATCTCAGCAATAATTAGGTTGGCATTAGCCCCTTCTTCGATACCGGAGTACACGGTGATTACACGATTGAGGTCGTTGCGCTTGACAGCCGTAAAGGTGGCTGTTTTGCTCGGCGTCGCGATGGCGCTAATGGGAACCTGCTTGATGCGTCCGGAGCTCTGGTCGCGAAAGGTAATTTTCTGATTCATGAGGCTCTCGAGGTTGAATCGAAAGCGATCGTCAAAGCGGATGTTGATGGGGTAGTCTGACTCGCCCTCTTTGTAGCGACTAATCTCCTTGCCAAAAAGTGCGGTGCGCAGGGCATCACCAATTTGGCCTGTGCTCACACCAAGACTTCGTGCTTTCGCGCGATCAACTATGATGGGTAGCTCTGGCTTGTCTCCGGCCACGTCAATCTTGAGCTCATCATAGCCTTTAATACGAGAATTCACGATGGTTTTTCGCAGGTCTTCAGCGGCGACCAGAAGCTCTTCGTAGTTGTCTCCCGACAGCTCAATGTTAATGGGCGCTCCCTGGGGCGGACCATTCCGGTCCTTTTCTACGGCGATGAGCACTCCGGGTATGGTGGAGATGTTGTCGCGCAATAGGTTCAGCACGTCGGCACTGGCCACGCGACTTCCCTCGGAATCGAGGCGATACTTCATTTCGCGGAAGGCTACCACAACCTTAGCCTTGTTGGGCGTTGCTTGGTTGGCAGGTCCTTCGTTAGGATCGCTGGTTCCCTTGCCCACTTGAGCAATTACGGATTCCACCATGTAGTTGTATGGCTTGCCGTCTACCTGGTATTCGTAAACCTTAAGGAGGCCTTCAATTTGATTCTCCATCTCTTTGGTGATGCGGTTGGTCTCTTCAATGTCGGTGCCAACGGGCATTTCGATGTAAATATTGGCCAGGTTGGGCTGGTTGTCTGGGAAGAACACCACCTTGGGCGGTATCACTGCCATCAAAATAAAGCTCAGCACAAAAAGTCCGACAGTGGCCAATAGGGTTTTGGCGGCATTGTTTTTAGAAAGAATTTTTTGGACGCTTCCCTCATACCAAAGCTCAAGTTTGGGAAGTCCTCCCGCCATAAACTTATTGGTCAAAGGCTCGATGGCCCAGAGGTAAATAAGGGTGAGAATTCCTGGCCAAAACAAGAGGTTTCCCAAGGTGGTGAAGCCAAGGGCCAGATTTAAAATCAAACCGACCACGGTGAGGCCTGCTCCAATTTTAGTCCATTTTGGTCGGTTAACCACGTCTGCTTCGAGCTTCATGTAGCGCGATGCCAAAGCGGGGTTGACCACTAGGGCCACAAAGAGCGAGGAACCCAGCACTACAATCAGTGTCAGGGGCAGGAACTTCATGAATTCGCCAATTAACCCAGGCCAGAGGGCAAGGGGCAAAAAGGCCGCAAGGGTAGTGGCGGTCGACGAGATAATGGGCATGGCCACTTCACCCGATCCCAGCATTGATGCCTCTTTGGCGCTGTACCCTAGGGTTCTAAAGCGGTAAATATTCTCTACAATTACAATTCCATTGTCGACGAGCATACCTAGGGCAAGCACCAGCCCAAAGAGCACCATGAAGTTGAGGGTTACGCCCAGGCTGTTTAAAATCAAGAAGCTGAGCAGCATCGAAAGGGGAATCGCAATACCCACAAACAAGGCGTTGCGGAGACCTAAAAAGAAGGTGAGCACGAGCACCACAAGGATGATTCCAAAAATGATGGAATTCTCCAATTCACCAACCTGATTTTTGGTCCGGTTGGACTGATCGTTGGTCACCGATAATGCCAGGTTCTTGGGGAAGTAGGACTTCTTAGCCTCAGCAATGACCTCGTTGATCGAGGCCGAAACCTTAATGAGGTTCTCGCCAGAGCGCTTCTTGACGTCCAGGGAAACTACGGGGTTTTTGAACTCACGTGCGTAGCTCTCACGGTCCACATTGGTGAATTTCACCGTGGCTATATCTCGCAAATAGACAATTGCGCCCTTTTCTTGCTTGACAATAATGTTTTCGATGTCTTGCATGGACTCAAACTCACCCAAAACACGAATGTTTCTGCGGTAGCCGTCGACCAGAAGGTCTCCGCCCGATACCGACATATTCTCGTACTTAATAGCGTCCGAAATTCCATTAAAGCTGATGTCGAGGTTCTCCATCTTTTGAAGGTCAACGGCAATCTCAACTTCTTTATCGTCAACTCCGCGCAGGTCTACGGATGCAATGGAGGAAATGTCTTCGATTTTCTCTTCGAGGTGCTTGGCATAGTCCTCAAGCTGGTCCGCGGTGAATTCTCCCGACAGATTGATGTTCATAATGGGCTGAAGCTCCGCGATGTTCAATTCGAAAATATTGGGGTCGGCGGGCAGGTCCTTGGGGAAGTCGGCCGAGGACTGAACAGCATCAACCTTGTCTTTGACCTTGCGAAGGGCTTCGTCTACGCCTACCTTGAAGTCAAAGCGGACCTCGATCGACGAAAAACCCTGCACCGAAGTGGACTTGATTTTGTCTACACCGCTGATGGTGTTGAGCTGCTTCTCGAGCGGTCGGGTAACCAAGCGCTCCATGTCTACGGGAGAATTGCCCGGGTAGGGTGTTCCGATAAAAATGGTGGGCTGTACCACTTCGGGGAAGCTCTCTGCCGGCATGGCTCGGTAGGCAAGAAAACCCGAAATAGTAATGATTACGGTTAAAACGCTTACCGTGATTTGGTTGCGCACGGCCCAATCAACAAGGGCAAAACGTGGAAACAGAGACTTATTATCTGACATTTTAGGAGGCTTATCGCGGTATTATTTAATGACTGCCTTGACAGTTTCGCCGGTTTGCACGCTGCGGATTCCGCGATCAATGATCTGCTCCTCAAGGCTCAGGCCCCCGAGGACTTCGGTGGCGTCGTTGTTGGATACGCCCAATTGAAGCTCGCGTCGTTCCACCTTGCCCAGTCCGTTTTTGGCCGGTACAAAAAGGTAGGTGTAGTTGGCGCCCTTGCTGTCTTGCAAGATCAGTCGGTTGGGCACTGTGATAACTCCCTTGCTTGAATAGTCTACTACCTGAGCGCTAGCCATCATATTTGGCTTTATCTGACTGTTGGACGGCAGGCTAACATTGACTTTAAAGGTGCGGCTGTCGGCACTAATGAAGTCGCCCACTTGACTGATGCTTGCGCTTGTTTGGAGTCCGATGGAATTGAAGTTAAGGGCAATTTTTTGGCCAACTTTTAAGCGAGTAATATAGGTTTCTGGCACGTCGAGCTCCAGGCGTAGTCCGCCGCTGCTCACCAGGCGGGCGACAGCCATTCCGGGCGCTGCGTATTCGCCGGCTTTTAAAAAGAGTTCGTCAACGGTTCCGGCAAAGGGAGCCCGTAGGCTGGCCATGGCGGCTTGCTTTTGGGCCGTTGCCAGTCGTTTTTGAAGGCCCTCGAGCTGGGTCTTGACCTGCAGGTACTGCACCTCGCTGCCAATGCCCTGGTCCCAAAGGCGCTTTTGCTTGTCGAAAAGGGTTTGCGCAAGATCGAGCTGAGTTTTAATCTCTGCCAAGCTTGACTGCATCACGCTGTTGTCTAGTTCTACCAGAACTTGCCCGGCACTTACCTTTTGACCGCTTCGCACTAGGACACGCTGAATTCGGCCCGCACTCTCTGGGAAAAGGGTGACGCTTTGGTCGGACTTAACCGTTCCATAAATATCAAAATCGTGCTGAAAGGCAGAGGATCCCGCCGCGAGAATGGTGACGGTGTTCCACTGTGCGGTGGTGTCGAGGGAGGCAAGCTCCAGGTCGATTTGGCTGAGCTCGCCCTCTGCCTTGGCAACGATGCTTGCTAAGGAGTCCCGACGCGCGGTGAGTTGAGCAACGTCTCCACTAGCGGAATCGTTGGAGGTGCATGATGCCGCTGCTGCCGCAACGGTGGCAAAAAGTAGGAAGGTCTTGTTCATGGTTTAATTGGGCTTCGAGGTGTTGTACATGCCTAGCACTTTCTCAAGGGCAATGCGTTTGTTGAGGGTTTCGTTGGCGCTCGCTAGCATGGCGGCGACCGTTTGCTGATACTGCGTTTCGGTTTGACTGTATTCTAGGCTGCTGGAGATGCCCTCCAAAAACTTAATTCGGGCCTTGTCTTTTAGGCGCTTGGCAATGCTAACATTTTCTACCTGAAGACGGTAGGTATTGAAGGCGTTTTCGAATTCCGCTTTTGCTTGCAGGTACTGAAGGGTAATGCTGTTCCTGGTTAGTTCCAGCATTTCATCGAGTTGCTCCACTTTGATTCGGCTTTCTTGGGCCTTGAATACTCTGCGCCCCGATGCAAACAAGGGGAGTTGGGCGCTTACATTCCACGATTGAAAGACCACACTGTTGGCTGAATTTCCATTGGGGTTCCAAACGTTGGCATCTTCGCTCACAAACTGTCGATTAAGGCCATACCCGGCATATACCTTAGGCAAAAAGCTGATGAGCTCATTTTTGTACAAGAGGGACTGCCCAAGACGACCAGCGGCCAATACTCGATAGTCAACATGCTGTTCCGGGTTGAACTTGGCTTGAAGTAGGTTCTCGCCGGCCATTGCGGATGCCATCAATTGCTCTAGGGAAGTGCTGAGCGTCGTGGCTCCCTCCAAAGGAAGTCCGCAGGTAAGCAGAAGCATCTTGGTCGCAATGATTTTTTGCTGGCGAATGCTGCTCAAGTTGGCTTCGATCTGGCGAGATACGAGTCGCACCTGGTCTACGCTTTCAAGTTCGGCAAGCCCTTCGCTTGCCATAACCGTCATTTGGTTGGCTGTCGATTGGGCTTGCTTAAGATTCTCTGCCAACACGAGTTCATTTTCAGCAAGAATTATAGCAAGATGGTAAAATTGCGCCGTTTGCTGGCGCACTTCAATCTCGGTTTTTTCTTTGTTGAGGGAGGCCTGGTCGCGAAGAACGTCGGTCGCGAACAGCGCAATAAGGTAGCTTCCGTCAAAAACGAGTTGGTTGATGCTCAGGTTGCCCAGTGAGGTATAGCGCGTGCCGAACTGTAGTTTGTTGATAGTGCCGTCCCCGTCAATGTCAAAGAACAAAGCAGGCAGTTCAATATTATCGGTGTACTGGCCTCCAGCGTTGACGCTCGGAAGGCCCAGCGCGATGTTCTGCCAAAGAACTTTTTCGGCGGCTCGCTGCTCCAGGCTGCGCACCTTGTTTTGCGCATTGTGCGCTTTGGCTTGGTCGTAAGCTTGCTCGAGCGAGAGCGTCGTTTGGGCGAAGCCAGTGACGGCCCAAAGCATGACTGCAGTGAGGGTAATGAATCGAATCATTGGTGGGAATCCTTGTTTTCGTTAAAGTATTGAAGTCCTTGAGCAGTGCTAATGCTCCGTATAAAAAGACTAATGGCGGTCCACATTAAATCGCGGCGTTCAGCAAGGCTCTCCGATTGCAGGTCGGCGTCGGAGAGTCCGACCATGGTGGTAAAGTGAATTTTGGCGACTAGGTTCGCGTCCAGGTCGTCGCGAAAAAGCCTTTGGGCTTGGCCGTCTTTGACTGTTTGTACAAAGGCATTAATCATCGATTCACGCCTCTGGGCAAAAAGCCACTCATAGGTCTTAGGATAGTATTTTTTGAGCGGAAACATCATGCTTGGGCCGTGCGATTCGATCATTTGCATCAAGTACTTGTACCGCTTAATCATGCGGTCAATGGCATTCTCGTTCTCAGAAGTTATGCTCTTCATGGTCTCCTCGTGTGCGCAGAAGACCTGGCGAACGGCCTGGTCTACGAGGTCTGCTTTATTAGAAAAATACTGATAAAGAGTCTTTTTACTCATCGAAAGCTCGCGGCAAACGTCGTCCATCGTCATGGCCTGAAGGCCGTAGCGCTGAAACATCTCCATCGCCCTTTGGAGGATGCTTGTTTTTATTTCGTTGGGTTGTGCGCTGCTCATGGCGCTGCAAATTTAGGCATTTTTGTACTACAAATACGTTTTAAGTGTAAAAACGTTTCCAGGTTATCTTCTTACTGAGGTCTGTTTTGGCGCGTATTCAATAAATCACTGCCCTAAAAAGGGCAATTGTGCCAAAGTTTCTCGTAATTTGCGTTCGCCTTAACCACAAATTGTGCCAAGAAGTATGACTATAGCGCAAATCCTTCAGACCCCCGCCAATCAGCAGCCCATAACGGCTCGCGGATGGGTTCGGACCTTTCGTTCCAAGCGCTTTATTGCGCTCAACGACGGATCCACGGGCGCCAATTTGCAGTGCGTCGTAGATTTTGAGCGAATGCCTGAGGACCTCCTGAGGCGCATAACCACCGGAGCAGCCGTCGAGGTTCGCGGATTGCTGGTGCCCTCGATGGGCAGTGGCCAGTCCGCAGAGATTCAGGTAGAGGAAGTTATAGTTCACGGCGACAGCTCCCCTGAGGATTTCCCCCTGCAGCCCAAGCGCCACAGCCTTGAATTCCTTCGTGAAATTGCCCACCTGCGCCCCCGAACTGCGACGTTCAGTGCGGTATTTCGCATTCGCCACGAGGCCCAGTACGCCGTTCACCAGTTCTTTCACGAGCGAGGATTTTTTCATTGGGCTACTCCCATCATAACCTCGAGCGACGCGGAGGGAGCCGGAGAGCTCTTTCGCGTTACGACCCTTCCTGCCGACAATCCTCCGCGGACCGATTCGGGTGAGGTGAATTTCAGCGAAGATTTTTTTGGTCAAAGCACCAACCTCACGGTCAGCGGCCAGCTTGAGGGCGAGCTTGGAGCCATGGCCCTGGGCAAAATCTACACTTTTGGGCCCACGTTCCGCGCAGAGAATTCCAACACCACCCGCCACCTCAGCGAATTTTGGATGATTGAGCCCGAAATGGCTTTTTACACGCTTGAGGACAACATGCAGCTTGCCGAGGATTTTGTGAAGCACATCATAGGTCAGGTACTCGACCGCTGTGCCGACGATTTGCTGCTGCTGGACCAGCGCCTCGAGCAAGAAGAACAGGCCAAGCCCCTTGCTCAGCGCCAGGCCATGGGCCTCATCGAGAAGCTAAAATTCGTGCAAGGCAACCCCTTTGTGCGCTGCAGCTACAGCGAGGCCTTCGAAATACTCAAAGCATCAAAGCCCAACCAAAAGGGTCAGTTTGCCTACCCCATTGAAACCTGGGGCGCCGACCTGCAGTCGGAGCACGAGCGCTACTTGGTTGAAAAGCACTTTCAGGCCCCAGTCTTTATTTATGACTACCCCGCATCCATTAAGGCCTTCTACATGCGCTTGAACGAAGACGGCCAGACCGTGCGGGCCATGGACCTTCTCTTCCCCGGCATCGGAGAAATCATTGGCGGAAGCCAGCGAGAGGAGCGCTACGACACCCTGGTCGCCAAAATGGAGGCAGTGGGAATTGACCCCCGCCACCTAGACTGGTACCTTGATACCCGCAAGTTTGGCAGCTGCATTCACAGCGGATTCGGACTAGGATTCGAGCGCATGGTTCAGTTTATGACGGGCATGAGCAACATCAGGGACGTGATACCCTTCCCCCGCTTCCCAGGCAGCGCTAAATTTTAATTTTTTTAGGCAGCGTGCTTCGTCAGTCCCAGGTTTTAAAACTTCAGCAGAAGCTCTCGCCGCAGCAGATTCAGCTCATGAAGCTGATTCAGCTGCCCACGCAGGCACTAGAAGACCGCATTCAGGAGGAACTCGAGGTGAATCCGGCCCTCGAAACCGAGAGTCAGGCCGACGAAGACCCCTTTGAGAGCGACTACGAGGCCCCCGAAGACGACTACAGCAGCGCCGAAGAAGACGAGCGATACCCGGAGTCCAAGGAACAGGATTTTTCGGAGGAACTGTTTGACGACACGCCCGAGTACCGACTGAATGCCAATAACTATTCGGCCGACGACGAAACCTACGAGGCGCCCATTGTAGCGCGCATGGACCTTAGCGACGTGCTTCACGAGCAGCTCGCCCTGCGCTCTCTCGCTCCCCAAAAGGAGGCCCTGTGCAAGTACCTCATCGGCACCCTGGACGACGACGGCTACCTGCGCCGCGAGCTGGTCGACATTGTCGACGACCTGGCTTTTTCGCTCGGAATTTTCATAGAACCAAGCGAGCTCGAAGAAGCACTGCGCGTCATACAGTCCATGGACCCTGCGGGAGTGGGTGCCCGCAACCTGCAGGAATGCATGACGCTTCAGCTTGCCCGCCGCCCCGACACGCCGACCGTGCTCAACGCTCGAGCCCTTGTAGTCCGCTACTTTGACGAGCTCGCCAAGCGCCACTACAGCCGCATGATGCAGGGACTGGGCACCAACGAAGAGGGATTGAAGTCCGCGCTAGAAGAGATTAGTAGAATTAATCCCAAACCGGGCGGCAGCGCCACGCAGGGTGCGGAACCCAGCCAGGTGGTGGTTCCCGATTTTTTGGTGACTGCCATCGACAATAAGCTGGAGCTCAAGCTCAATGGCCGCAATGCACCCGAATTGAATGTAAGCCGCGAATACAAAGAAATGCTCGCCCACTACAGGCAGGCTAAGGGCTTTGACAGCGACAAGCAAAAGGAGGCATTCTCCTTTATCAAGGGCAAAATTGACAGCGCTAAGTGGTTTATCGAGGCCATAAAGCAGCGCCAGCAGACCCTGCTGCTTACGATGTCCGCGATAATGCGGTACCAAGAGGACTACTTTTTAACGGGCGACGACCGCAAACTCAAACCCATGATTCTCAAAGACATTGCCGATGAGGTGGGCATGGATATTTCGACGGTAAGCCGGGTGGCAAGCCAGAAGTATGTGCAGACTCCCTTTGGCACTTTTTTGATTAAGCGTTTTTTTAGTGAGAGCATGACCAATTCTGAGGGAGAAGAGGTTTCGACTCGAGAGATTAAAAAAATACTCGAGGAGAGCATTGGCGAAGAAGATTCGCGCGACCCCCTCACCGACGATGCACTGGCCGTCTTGCTCAAAGACAAGGGCTACCCGATTGCTCGCCGGACGGTGGCAAAGTACCGCGAGCAGCTTGGAATGCCGGTAGCTCGTTTGCGCAAAACGCTTTAGGTTTGGCGTTGACTCATTGATGATGTGCGGATTTGGATTAACCTAGGCATCACTCGATGAGTCGAAGTATGTTTGTAAGTACTAAAATAAATGCCACCATGCGCCTACTTCGCTTAATCCTTCTTCTCCTTGTGCTTGCTCCGATAGCAAGTGAGGCAAGCCACATCATTGGTGGAGATATTCAGTACAAATACGTCGGTGATTCGTCGGGAGTGCCCAACCAATACCGGATTAAGCTGGTGATTTACCGCGAAGCGACGGGAATCACCATGGGAGCTACCGAGATTGTCCAAGTGGCGTCGTCTAGTTGCGGAACCAGCCAAAGTGTTACGGTGAATCTTTCGGTGCCTGAATTTTCGGCAGCGCTTTATGGAGCCTACGACTGCATTCCTCAATCTTCTGCGATTTTTACCCCAATGGTGCGCATTTACACTGGTTTTGTGATTTTGAGCCAGCAGTGCCCGGACTACAAAATGTCTTGGAGCCAGTGCTGTCGCCCAGCGGGGATAACCGGAATCACGGGATCTGCAGGAGTCGGATTCTACTTTGAGGCGGAATTAAACAACACCTTGGGTACTAATTCTTCGCCCGCATTTTTATCTCGTCCAATAAGCTATGTATGCATTGGCGGCTACATTAACTACCTGCAAAATGCGACAGAGCCCAACGGCGACTCGCTGCAGTACGAGCTGGTACCGGCCAGAGACAACGGCCCCAATAATCCCGTACCCTACGCGGCAACGTACAGTTTTACTCAGCCGATTCACACCTTCCCGATTGGTCCATTCATGATGAACCAAATGACCGGAAACATCTCCTTTGTGGCCAATACGGTAGAAACTTCGGTAATAGCCATTAGGGTTAATGAGTATCGTTTTGACTCCACCTTCTTTGTTTGGGTCAAGGTGGGCTCCTCCAACCGAGAGATTCAGGTGACCGTTGCGGGGAACTGCAATACTTCAGTGAATGCTGGCGTGCGGCTCGACCCCACGGCTCCCGGAGTGAGTTTAGACGCCCAAGGCCGCCAAACCAAAGACTACAACTGCCTTGATTCTACCGTACTGCTTAAATTTACCCTGGCCGTTCAGTGCCAGTCGGTTTCGCCCGACGGTTCCGACTTTCGCCTTACCAACCCCAATGGGCAGCCGATTCCGATTAAAGCCCTGATTCCCAACTGCGACGTCAATGGGGAGTCCACCACCCTTTTGGTCAAGCTCTTTAAACCCCTTTCGATGAATGGTTCCTACTACCTGTACTCCAAGAAAGGCAACGACGGCAATACCCTGCTCAACAAGTGCGGCAAGGACATGAACGAGTTTGATACCATTGTTTTGATCGTAGACGACTGCGTTGATCTTGCCATGGACCTCACCAACGTCAGCATCGACTCCGACGAGCATCCGCATATCTATTGGGACGTGGACACCACCACCCTACCGCGCTACCTCTTTAACATGTGGCGCGTTCACCGTTCGGCCGACAGTGGAGTCTCCTACCAGGTGGCCTTCACCACCACCGACACCAACCTGCGCGACTGGGTAGACCTTAGCGTAGACGCCAACCGTGTGGACGTGCAGAACTACCGCTATTTCGCCGACGCCATTGTTAACGGATTTACGCAGCCTTCGACCGATACCGTAAAGAGCATCCTGCTTCGCGGCGACATGACCAACACGCAGTCGATTCCGGTGGCTTGGAGCTCTTACAACGCTTGGGATTCTGCAATGTACCAGGTTCAGTTCGGCCGCAACGTGCCGGGAACGCCCCCAGGAACCTACCTGTGGTCCGACTACGGAGCCCCGATGCTCGACTCTTTTGTGGTGGTGAATAACCCAGGTTTGGCGCCGGGCCAGTATGCAGTGCGGGTTCGCACGGTGCGCGACAGCCTCGGGCCAGACAGCACCTACACGGTGAATCCGATGCAGGATACGGCCTATTCCAACTGGATTGAGTTTGGTGAGCCTGTGCCGCCTATTCCGCCGATTGATACGGTTATTGTGCCCAACGTGCTTACTCCTAATGGCGACGGCCAAAACGATGTCTTTACGGTGCGCGGAATCATGAGCTACACTACGATGCGCGTGGTTACGGTGATGAATCGCTACGGCAAGATGGTCTACCGCAACGAGAACTATGACAATGCTCAGCCTTGGGAGGGTCGCGACATGTCGGGAAGCAAGCTGGCCGATGGGGTATATTTCTACATCATTACCCTGGCGGATAATCCCAACAACGCGAGCCTCGAGTTGAAGGGTACGGTCACGATACTCTAGAGAAATTTTAGGTTTTTTAGGCAATTGGGCCCCCGGCGGATTCGTTCCGGCCGGGGGCTCATTAGTTTTGTACCGTGGAGTGGAGTGAACATATTAAAACCCTGCTTCGGACGCTGCCCGAGCGGCCGGGGGTTTACCACCACATCGACAAGGATGGTGTGATTTTATACATCGGCAAGGCCAATAACCTCAAGAAGCGCGTTGGTTCCTACTTTCATAAGAACCACGAGTCCGCCCGACTGAGCATGCTGGTGCGCAAGGTGGCCGACATCAAGACCATCGTCACCGAGACCGAATTTGATGCCCTGCTCCTGGAGAATACGCTGATTAAGAAGCACCAGCCGCGCTACAACATCAATCTCAAAGACGGCAAAACCTACCCTTGGATTTGCATTAAAAAGGAGCGCTTTCCTCGAATTTTTGCCACGCGCCGCCGCATTGAAGACGGGTCAGAATACTTTGGTCCCTATGCGTCCGTCAAGATGATGTACACCATGCTCGACATCATTAAAGAGGTTTTCACGCTGCGCACCTGCCAGCTGCCCATGGAGGCTGCGGCTATTGAATCGGGCAAGTACCGGGCCTGCCTTGAGTTCCATATTAAGCGTTGCCTTGCACCCTGCGAGGGCCTTCAGGACGAGGCAAGCTACCTGGCTGATGTGGTGGGTGCACGCCTTCTTTTGCGCGGAGACCTTCGGTCTACTCGAGAACGCCTTTATGGGCAGATGATGGCCCATTCGGCTAGCCAAGAGTTTGAGGCTGCACACTTTGTCAAGGAGCGCCTCGACAGGCTCGACCTCTATCAGTCGAAGTCGACCGTTTTGAATCCCGCCTTGGGTTCGGTCGATGTTTTTTCGCTGCTTAGCGACGCAGAGTACGGATACGTCAACATGCTGCACATACGCGACGGCGCGGTAATTCAAAGCTTCACCCTTGAACTTCGCAAGCGCCTCGAGGAAAGTGATGCAGAGCTTCTGGCTTTGGGTATGGCGGAGCTGCGCGAACGCTTCCCCAGCCAAGCGAAGCTGGTCTTGGTTTCGCATGAACCCGAGGTGGTTCCGCCCAACATTGAGGTGCTGCTGCCCCAGCGGGGCGACAAGCGCGCAGCCGTGGAGCTGTCGGAGCGCAACGCCCGTGCCTACCGTGTGGAGCGCCTAAAAAACGTCCAGCTTGTTGACCCCGAACGCCACAGCGACCGCATAATGCGGCAAATGCAAAAGGACTTGAGGCTTCCCAGTGAGCCGCGCCGCATCGAGTGCTTTGACAACTCCAACACTCAAGGAACCAACCCCGTGTCGGCCTGCGTGGTCTTTATAGACGGCAAGCCAGCCAAGTCGGAATACCGGCATTTTAACGTCAAAACGGTAGAAGGCCCCGACGATTTTGCCACCATGAAGGAGGCCCTGACCAGGCGCTATACCCGGGTACTCAACGAGGGATTGCCTCTGCCCCAGCTGGTGCTCATCGACGGAGGCAAGGGCCAGCTCTCGTCGGCCGTAGAGGTTTTTGACGAGCTCGGACTCCGCGGACGGGTAGCCCTCATTGGCATCGCCAAACGGCTTGAAGAACTGTACTTTCCCGACGACAGTGTGCCGCTTTACCTCGACAAGCGCTCCGAAACCCTTAAAGTGCTTCAGCAGGCACGCAACGAGGCGCACCGATTTGGAATTACCCACCACCGGGCACGCCGGAGCAAGTCGGGCCTGAGCAGCGTCTTGGATGGAATCCCTGGGGTCGGCCCCGCCACCGTGCAGGTGCTGCTCGACACCTTTAAGTCGGTGGCCGGAATCCGAAAGTCCAAACCCGAGGCCTTGGTCGCCGCGGTAGGGGCCAAAAAGGCTGACGCGATCCGGTTGGCGCTGGGAACAAGTAGCTAATCTGCACGAGGGAGGTTGTATTTTTGCTAAATACTGCACAGCCCTGCGCCCCATTCGGCACAATGCTTGCTGAGAAAGTACTAAACCATAAATTCTAAAGCGATGTACCCCGAAGACCTAATTGCCCCCATGCGCGCGGAGCTCACCAATGCTGGATTCGAAGAATTTCGCGACGCAGAGGAGATGAAGGACGCGATTCACGGCGAAGGCACCACCCTAGTTGTCATTAATTCGGTTTGCGGATGCGCCGCAGGTTCTTGCCGCCCTGGAGTGCGCATGGCCCTGTCAAGCCCAGGGGCCAAGCCGACTCGCGCGGTTACTGCTTTTGCTGGGAACGACAAGTCTTCGGTAGACATGGCTCGCGGTTTAATGATGCCCTTCCCTCCGTCTTCGCCATCCATTGCCCTTTTTAAAGACGGCGAGCTTGTGCACATGATTGAGCGCCATCATATTGAAGGACGATCAGCCCAAGCACTTGCCACTAATCTTACTGCAGCGTTTGAGGAGTTCTGCAGTTGATTGCGCATTCCACAGCCTACTGCGTCCGTTGCGGACCCAATTTTATCTTCGTCGCTTTAGGGTGTAATCCGTACACTTAATTGCATTTTTTAGTACATTGCGGTAACCTAACGTTAACCCGTAATGATGAATTCGCATAAATTTTTGCTGGCCTTGGCCATTTCCCTCGGATCAGTTTCCGTCTGGGCGCAGGGCCAAGTTTCTGGTTTGGTCCGGGATGCCGAGGGCAACCCGCTCCCTTCTGCCGTGGTTAAAGAATCCTCTTCAGGCAGCACGGCGGTAGCCGACGCCAGCGGACGCTACAGCATTATGGTGCCCGCCAAGTCAGCCACTCTTACGGCGGCCCTATTGGGCTACGTGAGCCTTAAGAAAACGGTTCAGGTTGCCGGCAGCGCAACCCTCAACTTCACCCTCGAAGAATCCGCGGAACAGCTGGACGAGGTAGTCATTGTAGGCTATGGTTCCACCACGGCACGGGACCTAACTGGTTCGCTCGTGAGCGTGAAGTCCAAGTCCTTTCAAAAGGGTGCATTTTCAAGTCCCGCCCAATTGATTGTCGGTAAAACTCCAGGCGTTCGAATTACTTCAGGGTCTGGTCGCCCCGGCGAAGGCGCGCGGATTCGCATTCGCGGCGGATCATCAATCAACGCCAGCAACGACCCGCTTATCGTTATCGACGGCCTGCCCTCAGAGGGCCTGGGTCTTATAAATCCCAACGACATCGAGAGCTTCACGGTGCTCAAGGACGCTTCGGCCACGGCCATTTATGGTTCGCGTGCGGCCAACGGCGTAATTCTGGTCACGACCAAAAAAGGCTTGAAGGATGCCCCATTGAAGGTGGAATTGAGTGCCGTAAGCTCGGTGCGGTCCACTCGCAACCGTATGGACGTGCTCACGACCGAAGAGTTTGTTTCTGCCATCAATGAATTTGGCTCGGCCAACCAGCGCAAGCGTTTGGCCGCATCCAAGGGATACTATCAAGTTGGCGGCACGGGCGACGTGATGATTGCCACCGATTCCCTGCCCACCAACACCCAATGGCAAGACCAAATCTACCAGCGCGGAATGGCTCAAGACATCAACGTTGCCCTGAGTGGCGGCGTCAAGGGCCTCCCGTACCGCTTGGGTATCGGATACTATTCCGAGACAGGCGTGCTAAAAACGTCGGCATTGGACCGCTACAGCGTGACCCTGAATGCCTCACCAAAAATCACGCGCAACCTCACGGCCAACGTGAGCGCCAAGGCCTACCGTGCCTACAACCAGTATGCGAACCAGGGAGCCATTGGCTCTGCGGTATGGTTTGACCCCACCCGCGAGGTGCTGTCGGGAGATTCATCGAAGTACGGCGGCTATTTTGAGTGGGGCTTGCCCAACGGCGCCCTCAGCAACCTCTCCCCCCGCAATCCGGTCGGCTTGCTTAATTTGCGGGACGACCGCGGAACGAACGACCGTTTTATCGGCAATGTGCTCTTTGACTTCAAGCCCCTTAGTGAGACCGACCTTCACCTTTTTGTGAATTTGGGAGGCGACTTTGGTTTAAATAAGGGAACCGTGGTGATTCCTGACTTCGCGGCCATGAGTTTTGTAAACCGAGGCGAGAACAACCGCTACCTAAATACCCGAGGCAACCAGCTTTTGGAGACCTACTTCAACTACAAAAAAGATCTTGTTAAGGGTAAAATTAAGACCGACTGGACCGGGGGTTACTCCTTTCAAAAGTGGCGCTCTTATGCAGAGAACCTGCCAAGCCTGCGGTTTAACGGCGACACCCTTTCTCCTGCAAATCCCTTCCCCTATGATGTAGACAACGCACTGATGTCGTTTTTTGGCCGCAGCAACATCAATATTTTGGGCAAATACTTGATTACGGCCTCGCTGCGTTCCGACGGTTCCAGCCGATTCTCTCCAGAGAGCCGTTGGGGCTTGTTCCCCTCGGTTGCCTTAGGCTGGAACGTGCTCGAAGAGAAGGCGTTTAAGGCCATTAAGGGCTCGGTCTCTTCGCTTAAAGTCCGCGCTAGTATCGGTGTTACTGGGCAACAGGATATTTATAATGACTATGGCTACATTGCCAACTACGCCTATGGAACCGGCACGGCACAGTACCAGTTTGGCAGTAATTTTTATGACGTGCTTCGCCCTGATGCCTACGACTACTTCTTGGAGTGGGAAAAGACGCGCACGACCAACCTTGGATTAGACTTCGGCTTGCTTAAGAACCGGGTGACCGCGAGCGTCGATCTTTATGAGAAGTATACGTATGACCTGCTCGGCGTAATTCCTGTCGCGGCCGGCACCAACTTCTCGAATTTGGTTTTGACCAATGTGGGCGCTATGACCAACCGGGGGGCAGAGCTGAATTTGAATCTTGTGGCCGTCGATACCGAGAATGCGAGTTTAGAATTCGGCATCAATGGTGCAATTAACCGCAACAGGATTGACAAGCTTACCCGCGTAGTGGATTCTACTTCTAAGGGAATACGCGTCGGAGGCATTAATGGGGGCGTGGGCAACACCATTCAGATTCATCAGGTAGGTCACCCCATGTTCACCTTCTACACCTACGAGCACCGCTACGATGCCAACGGTAAAATCATTGAGCGCAACGGAAAGCTCGATCGATTTGATGCAAGCGCCGACGAGAATGCCAACGGTAAAATTGACGACGTCGAGGCCTACGTGGATCAAAATGGGGACGGAATCATTAATTCTGACGACCTCGTGTACAACGACGCGCAGCCGGAACCCATTCAGACTTTGGGCTTCACCACGACCTGGAGGTACAAAAAGTGGAGCGGCGGCATGACATGGCGCGGTGAGTTTGGCCACTACATCTACAATAATAACAACTCGCTTCACGGCAACCTGTTCTCGGTTGGGGGCTCGTTCCCGCACCTCAACAACATGTCGCGCGATTTCTTGAATACGGAATTCATGTTCAACACTACCGAGCAGCTGATGTCGAACTACTTTTTGGAGCGAGCGGACTACCTGCGCTTGGACAACCTCTACCTGTCGTACGACTTGGGTAATATTGGCCAAGGCAAGTACCCAGCGAGCATTAATTTCTCGGTGCAAAACGCCTTGGTCTTCACCCGATACTCGGGTCTTGACCCCGAGCTTGCCGGTGGAATCGACAACTTGATCTTCCCGCGTCCACGGGTATTTAACCTGCAATTGAACGTAACTCTTTAAGCCAAGACGACCATGAAGTTTGCACAATCCCTTGCCCTTGCCGCCAGTGTTTCGATTCTGGTAGCGTCCTGCGCCGACGACTTAAACCTTTCTCCCAAGTATGGCTTGACGGCGGAACAGGTGTACAGCGACCCCAATAACTACGCCAACGTTCTTGCTAAAATCTATGCTGGGCTGTCGATTTCTGGCAACAACGGCCCTGCGGGTATGCCCGATATTGGCGGAATTGACGAGGGCTTCTCTCAGTACGTCCGCGTCATGTGGAACCTGCAGCAGCTGCCCACCGACGAGTCGATTTGCGGATGGGCCGACCCGGGTATCCCCGAGCTCAATTCCATGGACTGGAACGACAACTCGCCCTTTGTCAGCGCGATGTACTACCGCATCTACTACCAAATAAGCCTGGCTAATGAGTTCATTCGCTATTCGAGTGAAGACTACTTGACCACCAAGGATTTTACCGAGGCCGATAAATTGGCGATTCGCAAAATGAATGCGGAGGCTCGATACCTGCGGGCCTTGAGCTACTACCATGCCTTGGATCTTTTTGGAAACGTTCCCTTTGCTGACGAAAGCGTGCGCCCTGGTTCAGAGCCGCCCCAGCAAATCATGCGCCCTGACCTCTTTAATTGGATCATGGACGAACTGAACGCCATCGAACTAACCTTAGCCGCTCCTCGCACGGACGAATACGGGCGCGCAGACCAAGGTGCGCTCTGGGCACTCCGCGCCAAAATGAATTTAAATGCCGAGGTGTACACCGGCACCGCCCGTTGGACCCAAACCATGGAGGATTGCCAGCGCATCATTGACGCGGGCTACGGTCTGGAGTCAGACTACGGATACAACTTCATGGCTGACAACCATTTGTCGCCCGAGATGATTTTTGTGGCGACGTTTGACGGCAACCGCACCCGTACCTATGGAGGTACCACCTTCTTGGTTCACTCGCACATGGGCGGATCGATGAACCAGTCCGATTTTGGCACTACCTCGGGTTGGCAGGGCAACCGCGGAACTTTTAACTGGTCCAATAAGTTCACGCTGCCCGGCGACCACCGCAGCGATTACCTATATACGGATGGGCAAGAGGACACGATTACGGATGTAGGGACCTTTACCCAGGGTATTGGCATCACCAAATGGAGGAACATCAACCGCGACAGCAGCGCTGGTGTGGAGCCCGGAACCTTTGTGGACATTGACTTCCCAATGTTCCGTTTGGCGGACTTTCACCTCATGTATGCCGAAGCCGCAGTCCGCAGCGGAAGCAATTTGGTATCTGGCGTGAATTACTTCAACCTGGTCCGCGCGCGCGCCCTGGGCAACAGCAGCCAAAACGTGACGTCGTTGACTTTAGACGAGATCCTCGATGAACGCGGCCGCGAACTCTATACGGAAGGACACCGTCGCCAGGACTTGATTCGCTTTGGTAAGTTTACCACAGGCAGCTACCTCTGGCAGTTTAAGGGCGGCGAGCAATTTGGCGCTGCCGTGGGCAGTCACCTCAACCTTTACCCCTTGCCGGGCGCTGACCTAAACGCGAACACAAACCTGGAGCAAAACCCGGGCTATTAATCAACACCAATTTTTAATTTTTATGAAAAAAACCCTTACTCTTGCTGCAGCCCTAGTTGCTAGTGCTGCTTTTGCTCAGGTTTCTGTGACCTACAAGGTCGACATCACCGACTACCTAGGAGGTGGAGCTACGCTAGGCGCTGCCGGAATGCGTATTGGTGGCAATTTTGCCGCTCAAACCGCTACTAATGGCACTAACGCTATGGTGGATTGGTCTCCGTCAAACCAGTACTCTGGAATGACCGACGAGGGAAGCAACATCTGGGCGATTACGGTAACCTACCCTTCAACTGCGGTTGGTGCTACCCAGCTTTTCAAGTTTGTCAACAACGATTGGGGAACCAACGAGGGCGGAACTGGATCGATGATTGCTACCGACAGCTGCGGTTTAGACGACGGCGGCGGTAACATCAACCGTACTCTGGTTGTGCCTGCAGCTAACGCTGCATTCTTGTTCTGCTACGACAAGTGCTTTCAGTGCGACGGATCGTCTCCTGCCCTGTCTTCGGACGAGCTTTCAGCTACGGAACTCACTATGTCTCCCAACCCGACCAGCGGATCGGTTAGCATTGACTTCAGCGCGCGCGCTGCAGGTACTGCAACCATCAACGTGATGAGCCTTCTTGGCCAGTCTGTTATGGTTCTGAACTCTGCGGTTGAGGCTGGTGCAAACAGCATCAAGGCTGATTTGAATGTTGCCAACGGAACCTACTTCGTTGAAGTGGTTGTTGACGGCATGAAGAGCGTGAAGCGCGTTGTGGTAAGCCACTAATTCGCTTTAGTTTTTAACGAAGGAGCCCTCCGAATCGGGGGGCTTTTTCTTTTAAAGTACTTTTGTGGCCATGCTACGACTATTAATTATTTGCTTTTTAGCGGCCACTGGGGCTGCAGCGCAAACCCTACGGGTGGATCCGCCCCATTGGTGGGTGGGAACCTCCGTCAACCGAATCGAATTGCTGGTTTCGTCGGATTCAGAGATTCAAAAAGTTCAGGTTCAGGGTCCAGGAATAGTCATGCTCTCGGACGAGCCCGCGGCTAATCCGCGCTACCGTTATGTGACGGTGGAGGTTCAGCCCAACGCGTGGCCAGCCAAGGTGGCTCTGGTGATGAAGTCGGCTAGGGGCAAGGTCCGCACGGAATGGGAGCTCAAGGCTCGCCGAACGCGAACGGCGGCTCCAGGATTGGACCAGCGCGACCTTATGTACCTGCTTACACCAGACCGATTTGCCAACGCAGACGCGGGCAATGACGATGTCGCTGGAATGGCAGAGCGCGGAGTAGACCGCCAGAAGGCCTATGCGAGGCACGGGGGCGACCTTGCCGGGATGACGGCCCAACTGGACTACCTCAAGTCACTGGGCGTGACGGCGGTTTGGCCTATGCCCCTGCTGGAGAACAATATGCCTATGGCAAGCTACCACGGCTATGCGATTACGGACCACTACCGCATCGACCCGCGCTACGGGAGCCACAAGGACTACCTGGTTTGGGCCGATGGCCTGCATGCTCGCGAAATGAAGGCGGTTAAAGACATGGTATTTAACCATGTGGGGACTGGACACTACCTCTACCAAAGCCCGCCGGACTCCAGCTGGTTCAATGCCTGGCCTACGGCGCCGGCTACCGATCCTCGGGCCAAGGCCCGCGGTGAAGAGCGACCCGCCTTTACTTCGATTCACCGTTACCAGACCTTGTTTGATCCCTATGCATCGTCCTACGACCGCGAGCGGCAGATGGACGGTTGGTTTGTGGGTTCCATGCCCGACGTCAACGGACGCGACCCGCATTGCGCTCGCTACCTGATTCAAAACAGCCTCTGGTGGATCGAGGAGGCTCAGCTCGACGCGTTCCGCGTGGATACCTGGCTTTACCCCGACCAGGCTTTTTTATGCCAATGGATGGCCGCCGTCAAGGCCTTTGAGCCACTGTTTTATGTGTTCAGTGAGTCTTGGGTGCACAGTGCGCATGCCCAGGCTTTTTACCTTGAGACGCATCCGGACCTTACCGGAGCCGCTGACTTCCCGATGTACTGGGGACTCAAAAAGGCGGTGGAACGGCCGAGCGGATGGAACGAGGGCATGGCCGACGTCTACAATGCCTTGGCGGCCGATTACCTCTATGGCTTTGATCGTGCGGGCGATCATCTGGTCACCTTTCTAGACAACCACGACGAGGGCCGCTTCTTTGGCAAGGTGGGCAAAGACCTCGACCGCTTCAAGCTCGGCTTGGGCATGCTCTATACGCTGCGCGGTATTCCAACGATCTACTACGGCACCGAGTTGCTCTACGCCGCCCAGGACGACCACGGTGCAATGCGTCAGGATTTTGCGGGAGGCTGGCCCGGAGACCCGATCTCGGGATTCACGGGTCAAGGCCTGGCGCCCGATCAGAAGGAGGCGCAGGCCTACCTGCGCCAGCTCGGCGCCCTTCGCGCCGCCCACCCACTGATCGGCAGGGGTAGCTTCATGCAGTTCACCCCCGACATGGGCTCGTTTGCCTATGCCTGGTACTCCGACTCTGAGGTAATTCTGGTGCTGGCCAATGGCGACGAGGTGCTGCGGACCTGGCCGGTCGAACGCTTTGCCGAACTGGGCCTAAAGCCAGGAACCTCGGTAATCGACCTTTTGGTCGGAGGCGGATTTACTGCAGAAGCAAGCCTCGATTTTGAGGCTAAGGGAATTCGGGTTTTGAAGTTTAACCGATAGCGGGCAGTCAGCAGCAGACGCGGCATAATAAACATTCCGCAGGGGCTGGCGTTACTATCTTTGTTCTTATTTAGAATTCTTCCAAAATGCTAAACATCTCTGAAATTGCCGCGGCAAAAGCCCTAACGCTGATTCGCGAGGAGGGCCTCGACCCCGACACTGCCTTCTTGCGGGTGGGTGTCAAGAGCGGCGGCTGTTCTGGCTTGAGCTACGAAATGACCTTTGTGGCTGAATCCCGAGAGGGCGATCAACTTTTTGAAGATCAGGGTGTGCGTGTTTTGGTTGAAAAAAAGAGCCTTCTTTACTTGCTGGGTACCACCCTGGAGTACAGCGGCGGCCTGAACGGCAAGGGTTTTGAGTTTAAGAATCCCAATGCCACCCGTACCTGCGGCTGTGGCGAAAGCTTCGCCGTCTAAACCGAGTAATTATGAGTCAAGACGAACTGCTGCAAGAGGTTACCGCTACGGATTACAAGTACGGTTTCTACTCAGACATTGAAACAGACCGTATGGATGCGGGCCTCAGCGAAGACGTGATTCGCCGCATTAGTGCCAAAAAAATGGAGCCCCAATGGATGACGGAGTGGCGCCTGGCGGCCTACCGCATTTGGCTTGAAATGGACGAGCCGGACTGGGCTAACGTGAATTACCAAAAGGTCGACTTTCAGGCCATAAGCTACTACGCCGCCCCGGTAAAAAAGCAAATCAACAGCCTCGACGAGGTTGACCCTGAACTGCTGAAAACCTTTGAAAAGTTGGGAATCAGCCTAAACGAACAGAAGCGTTTGAGCGGAGTTGCCATGGACATTATCGTGGACTCGGTCTCGGTAGCCACCACGTTCAAGAAGACCCTGGCCGAGAAGGGCGTGATTTTTTGCTCCATGAGTGAGGCAATACAAGACCACCCTGAACTGGTCAAAAAGTACCTCGGAACCGTGATTCCGCGAACCGACAACTACTACGCAGCCCTGAACAGCGCCGTTTTTACCGACGGATCATTTTGCTACATTCCCAAGGGGGTGCGCTGCCCCATGGAATTGAGCACCTACTTTAGAATCAACGAGGCCAATACCGGCCAATTTGAGCGAACGCTACTGGTTGCAGACGAAGGCAGTTTTGTAAGCTACCTCGAGGGCTGCACCGCCCCACAGCGCGACGAGAACCAGCTTCATGCCGCCGTGGTAGAACTGGTTGCTTTGGACCACGCCGAGATTAAGTACTCCACCGTACAGAACTGGTACCCCGGCGATGCCGAGGGCAAGGGTGGCGTGTACAATTTTGTGACCAAGCGCGGAATCTGCGAGGCCTACGCCAAGATTAGCTGGACCCAGGTGGAGACCGGCAGCGCCGTTACCTGGAAGTATCCAAGCTGCATCCTCAAGGGCGACTACAGCATCGGCGAGTTTTACAGCGTAGCCCTCACCAACCACCACCAACAGGCCGACACGGGTACCAAAATGATCCACCTTGGTCGCAATACCAAGTCTACTATAATTAGCAAGGGTATTTCGGCCGGCCAGAGCCATAATTCCTACCGCGGACTGGTGCGAATGGGTCCGCGCGCCGAAAATGCTCGCAACTTCAGCCAGTGCGATTCCCTGCTCATGGGAGACCGATGCGGGGCGCATACCTTCCCCTACATCGAAGTCAAAAACTCTACTGCACGGACCGAGCACGAAGCGACGACGAGCAAGATTGGAGAAGACCAGATTTTCTATTGCCAGCAGCGAGGTTTGAATATGGAGGCGGCCATCGCCTTGATCATCAACGGATACGCCAAGGAAGTTCTCAACCAACTCCCCATGGAGTTTGCGGTTGAAGCCCAAAAGCTCCTGGCAATTAGTCTTGAAGGTTCGGTAGGTTAATAATAGCAGTATGTTAGAAATTAGAGAGTTGCACGCCTCCATTGGCGATAAAGAAATTTTGCGTGGCGTCAATTTGACCGTAAAACCCGGAGAGGTACATGCCATCATGGGTCCTAATGGATCCGGAAAATCCACCCTCAGCAGCGTGATTGCCGGCCGAGAAGAGTATCAGGTCACCAGCGGCGACGTGCTATGGGACGGAAACTCCATTCTGGAACTCGCTCCCGAAGAGCGGGCTCATCTTGGGCTTTTTCTAGGCTTTCAGTACCCGGTAGAGATTCCTGGCGTGAGTGTTTCGAATTTTGTGAAAACTGCGCTCAATGCCGTGCGCGCTGCCCGAGGCGAAGAGGCATTGGATGCTTCTTCCATGCTTAAAAAAATGCGCGAGGCCCTTCAGCTCCTAGAGATGGACAAGGGCTTCTTGAGCCGAAGCCTCAACGAGGGATTCTCCGGCGGCGAAAAAAAGCGCAACGAAATCTTTCAAATGGCCATGCTTGAGCCCCGTCTTGCCATTTTGGACGAAACGGATTCCGGCCTAGACATCGACGCCCTGCGCATTGTTGCCCAAGGAGTCAACGGCCTTCGCTCGGCCAAGGCAAGTTTTGTGGTTATTACGCACTACCAGCGCCTGCTAGACTACATTATACCCGACGTGGTCCACGTGCTCTTGAACGGTCGCATCGTCAAAGCCGGAGATAAATCGCTTGCTTACGCCCTTGAAGAGCGCGGCTACGATTGGATCAAAAAAGAGGTAGAATGAACGATCGCATCTCCGCGCAGTATTGGCTACACGAGAAGGAGCTGACGGCTTACTCCAGTGATGCGGTGCGCGATCGGCGCCGGCGCGCGATGGAACTCTTTGAAGCCAAGGGCTTCCCAACCCAGCGAGACGAAGACTGGAAGTACAGTTCGCTGAAGCCCGTGCTGAGTCCGCACTATGCACTGAACTCGCCCTGCGCCGCACTCGAGGACGAGCATTTGGAGTATGCCGACATTAAGCGCTTCTTGGTCAATGAGTTAGACGCCTATCGCGTGGTCTTTTTGAACGGACGCTACACGAGTTGGCTGAGCGACACGACCCACCAGGGATTTGACGTATGCACACTCTCGTCGGCCTGGAAGAAGTACCCCGAAACCATCGAACGCTACTTCGCCCAATTGACCGAGGACTTGGGTCCCCTGGCCCAGCTCAATACGGCACTTGCTTGGGACGGAATCTACGTGGTCGTGCCCGACAACGTGGTGGTGGACCGGCCCATTCAGCTTTTGTCGATTACCAGCGGAGCAGAGCCCCGCGCGATTCAAGTGCGCAACCTCGTGGTTTTGGGAGTGAATTCCCAGGTTGAGATCATTGAACGCCACCAGTCGTTGTCGGACCAGCCGACCTGGACCAATTCGGTGGACGAGGCCTACCTCGCAGAAGGCGCTCAGCTTCGTTGGGTAAAGCTGCAGCACGACGGTCCTTTAGCTTCAATGACCCAGCATACGCGGATTCAGCAAGATCGAAGCAGCCGCTCGCAGGTGCACACCATTAGCACGGGTGGACGCTTCATTCGCAACAACCTCGACATTATTCTCAATGGCCCGGGTGCAGAGGCCCGCATGCTGGGACTCACCCTGGGCAAGGGCAAGCAGCTTGTGGACCACCACACCCTGGTCGACCATCGCGCGCCGAACTGTATTTCGCACGAGAACTACAAGGGAATCTACGACGAGGGTTCTAAAGGCGTTTTTAACGGACGAATCTATGTGCACCGCGAGGCGCAAAAGACCGACGCCTACCAGCAGAATGCCAATTTGGTGCTGCACCAGACTGCCGAGGTCAACGCCAAGCCCCAGCTCGAGATTTTTGCTGACGACGTGCGCTGCTCCCACGGCTGTACCGTCGGCCAACTCGACGAGGACGCTCTGTTTTACTTGCGCGCAAGAGGCATTCGGGAGCCCGAGGCCCGTGCCATGCTGATGCTGGCCTTTGCCGAAGACGCGTTGGCCGGAATCGACCACCCCTCCCTCAATGCCAAGCTGCACAAGCTCATTGCGGGCAAATTAGGGGTTGATTTGACCCTCGACTTGTAAGGATTCGGTATCTTCGCTGCTCCGTCTAAAAGACCGCTGCGATGAACAACTACCGTTTTTGGAATAACGCCCTTGGCTGGACAACTTTTGTAGTTGCCCTAATCACCTATACCCTCACCCTTGAGCCCACTGTAAGTTTCTGGGATTGTGGAGAATACATTACCACTTCGGTCAAGCTTGAGGTTGGCCACCCTCCGGGCGCTCCCGTCTTTCAGCTCATTGCCAACGTCATGTCTCAGCTCGCCTTGGGCGACGTGACGCGCCAGGCCTACTGGGTCAATTTCACAAGCGGACTCTCTTCGGCTCTCTCTATTCCGTTTTTGTTTTGGACCATTACGATGCTTGCCAAAAAACTGGTTCGCGGCGAGGAGTCTTTGGGCCAAAACATTGTGATTTTGGGCTCCGGTCTTGTGGGCGCGCTGGCCTTCACATGGTCGGATTCCTTCTGGTACAGCGCCGTTGAGGGCGAGGTTTATGCCATGTCGAGTTTTTTTACGGCGGCAGCGTTTTGGGCGGCTCTTAAATGGGAGGCCTCTACCGACCACGACCCTCGTGCCAACCGATGGCTTCTTTTGGTGGCTTATTTGACTGGACTTTCTATTGGGGTACACATTCTTGTGTTCTTGATCATTCCTGCGGTGGTGATGATTTACTTCTACAAAAACTACCCTAAAGTCACCCTGAGGACTTGGGTTGTGGCAAACGCCGCCGCGGTGGTGGTGCTTGCTCTGGTTTTTGCGGTAATCATACCCGTTATTTTGCGCTTGTTTGGCCTCTTTGAAATCACGGCGGTCAACAGCATTGGCCTGCCCAAAAATTCGGGTTCTGCCCTAATGGCAATTGCTATTGTTGCGGGGGTTTATTTCGGAATTCGCTGGGCGGTAAAGACCAATCGTCCTTTGGTGGAGCAGGGTATTTTGGCTGTGGTGATGATTTTGATTGGCTACTCGAGCTTCGTCGTACTGGCCGTTCGTTCGAACGCCAATACGCCCATTGACGAGAACAACCCCGAGGATGCTCTGTCGCTTCTGGCCTACTACAACCGCGAGCAGTACGGCGATTGGCCTGTGCTTTATGGGCAGAGTTTTAACAGCAAGCTGGACAGCCAAAAGCCCTACAGCGACGGCGCGCCGACCTACCTCTTTAGCGAGGCTACGGGGAGGTACGAGGTGGTAAACGAAGCAAGGGCCGAGAAGCCCAATTTTGCCAAGAGCGACGTCGGATTTTTCCCGAGGATGTGGTCTGACCAAGCCGACCACGTAGAAAACTACAAGAAGATTTTTGGTGCTAATCCCGACAAGAAAATTACATTCTCCGAGCATTTTAAGTACTTTTTAGACTATCAGGTAGGACAGATGTGGTTCCGCTATTTTATGTGGAATTTTGCTGGGCGCCAGAACGACGACCAGAACCGCTATGAGCTGGTCAATGGCAACTGGATGACGGGTATTGACTTCATCGACGAGATGCGTCTGGGGCCACAGTCCAACCTGCCGGACTCGATGCAAAGGCAAGAGGGGCGCAATTACTACTACGCCCTGCCCCTGATTCTTGGTTTGCTTGGTCTGTGGTTTCAGGCCAAGCGCGACCAGCGCAACGCATGGGTTATTACTCTGCTGTTCCTGTTTACTGGGCTCGCCATTGTGGTCTATACCAACCACAAGCCCTTTGAGCCGCGGGAGCGCGACTACGCCTTTGTGGGCTCGTTTTATGTTTTTGCGATTTGGGTCGGACTCGGGGTGGTAGCCCTGTATGAGCTGCTCGCAAAGTACCGCTCGACGGCGCTGGCCCTGGGTGTTACGGTGCTGACCTTGGGGGTTCCGACCATCATGGTTGCAGAGAACTGGGACGACCACGACCGCAGCAACCGCTACACGGCGCGAGATATCGCCAAGATGTACCTCGACAGCTGTGAACCCAACGCAATTTTGTTCACCAACGGCGACAACGACACCTTCCCGCTGTGGTACGTGCAAGAGGTGGAGGGCTACCGCACCGACGTGCGCATTGTCAACCTGTCTCTGCTTAACACCGACTGGTACATCGACATGATGAAGCGAACGTTCTACGAGAGCAGCCCTGTTCCCTTCTCCTTTACCAAGTCAGAGTACGTTCAGGGCACCCGAGACGTTCTTTACTACCAAGAAATGGGTCTTCAAGGCCGTTGGTACGTCAAGGACTTTTTGGACTATGCCAAGCGAAGCGACGATGCCGTGATGTTCACCGCTTTTGGAGGGACCGACAGCCCTAAGAAGCTGCAGTTCTTCCCGATGAAGAACTTTAGAGTGCCCATTATCAAGGCCGACGTTATTAAGGCCGGACTCGCTACGGATTCCGCTCTAATTCCCGACTACATCGATTGGAACTGGGGCAGCAGCATTGTTGCCAAGCGCGACCTAATGCTCATCGACCTCATTGCCAACAACGATTGGAGTCGCCCGATTTACTTCTCTACTACGGTGGGAAGTTCGGCGAGCTCGTTTTTTTGGCTGCAGGACTACCTGCGCCTAGAGGGTGTTGCCTACCGATTGACGCCTTTTGCGACGCCGGGTGCGGGCAATGGCTATGAGTTTGGTTCGGTAAATACCGACAAGTGCTATAATCTTATGGTAAACCCAGAAGGCCTTGAAGGCCGGTTCAACTTTGGCAATATGGAGGTCCCGGACGTGTTCTTAGACGAGACGGTTCGCCGGTCGAGCTACAACCTTCGCGCTACCTATGCCCGCACTGCCCTTGCTCTGGTGCGCAACGGCCATAGCGATAAGGCCATTGAGGTGCTTAATACGGCTTCGGCCAAGATGCCAACCTCTAAGCTGGGCTACGACTACTTCACCCTCGGGCTCATCGAGGCCTACTTTGCGGCTGGCGATAAAAAGACAGCCTTGAGCACCATCGAGGGCTTCAAGACCGACATCGTGCAGCGCTTGGATTACTATGGTCAGTTCAAGGGCAAGCAGGCGCGCCAGGTTCGCGGCGAAATAGATGCCAACCTGCAGTACCTGCAGATGCTTGCTCGGGTGAATCTTCAGTACGCACAGGGTGATCAGGGAATGGGACTTACCCAGGAAGCCTATATGGCAGACCCGACCGTACAGCTCTACGAGAAGTACGCGCAGCAGTTTGGCGTGGCAAACCAGCCCCAGCAGTAGCAAGGGCGATTGAGCTAGCAAGAACAAAAACGGGGGCCTGAAGCCCCCGTTTTGCATTTACAATGTGCCGCGGCGTTCTTGCTCGCGCTCTATCGATTCGAAGAGGGCCTTGAAGTTGCCTTTTCCGAAGGACTTGGCGCCTTTGCGCTGGATGATTTCAACGAATACCGTCGGGCGGTCCATCAGGGGCTTGGTGAAGAGCTGCAGCAGGTAGCCCTCGTCGTCGCGGTCGACCAGGATTCCGAGCTCGCGAAGCGGAGCCAGATCTTCGTCAATCTCGCCCACGCGGTCAAGGACCTCGTCGTAGTAGGAATCGGGAATGGCCAAGAAGTCAACACCGCGTGCACGGAGTTCGGTGACCGTTTCAATGATGTTGTCGGTAGCCAAAGCAAGGTGCTGCACGCCTGGCCCGCCGTAGAAGTCGATGTACTCCTCGATTTGGGACTTTTTGCGGCCCTCGGCGGGTTCGTTGATCGGGAACTTGATGCGGCCGTCGCCATTGCTCATCACCTTAGACATTAGGGCAGTGTACTCCGTGCTGATGTCTTTGTCGTCAAAGGATACCAATTGATTGAATCCCATTACTTTGGCATAGAAGTCGACCCAGGTGTTCATTTCGCCCCAGCCCACGTTGCCCACCATGTGGTCGATGAACTTCAGGCCGCAGTCGGCGGGCTGAAACGCGCGCTTGAGCGGTATGTATCCAGGCATGAAGGCACCTCGGTAGTTTTTGCGCTCCACAAATACGTGCACGGTATCGCCGTAGGCTTTGATTCCGGCTAAAACCACGCTGCCATGCTCGTCGGTTAAGGTGTAGGGCTCAAAGGCCGATACGGCTCCGCGCGAGGTAGTTTCATGCCAACTCTTGGTTGCGTCGTCAACCCAAAGCGCACAATTTTTGACGCCGTCTCCGTGCTTGACCAGGTGGTCGTTAATGGGGCTGGTCGAGGTAAGGGGCGAGGTGAGCACAAGAATGATCTTGTCTTGCCTCAGCACGTAGGAGGTGCGGTCCTTTAGGCCTGTTTCCAGGCCTGCGTAGGCAAGATCCTGAAAGCCGAAGGCCGTCTTGAAGTAGTGGGCAGATTGCTTGGCGTTGCCCACATAAATTTCGATGTGGTCGGTGCCGTTTAGGGGCAGAAAGTCAGACATAGTGCGAAGTTAAAGCTTACTAGCAACTAGTAACTAGCAACTAGTTGTTACTTGTTAAAGCCAAGACTGGGCATAACCCGGCCACTCGATGTCGAGGGCGTCCTGAGTTAACCGCAGAGGCCGGAAGGTATCGACCATTACGGCAAGCTCCTGCGTCTCTTTTTGGCCGATGGATCGCTCGTAGGCACCGGGGTGCGGGCCATGGGGAATTCCGCCCGGATGCAGCGAAATAAAACCTTGCTCGACGTGGTTGCGGCTCATGAAGTCTCCGTGGACGTAGTATATGACCTCGTCGGAGTCAATGTTGGAGTGGTTGTAGGGGGCCGGAATCGACTTGGGGTGGTAGTCGTACATGCGGGGCGCGAAGGTGCAGACCACGAAGTTGTGTCCCTCAAAGGTTTGGTGCACGGGCGGCGGCTGGTGGATGCGGCCGGTAATGGGTTCAAAGTTCCGCGCGTTAAAGGCGTAGGGGTAGTGGTAGCCGTCCCAACCGACCACGTCAAAGGGGTGCGAGGCATAGACCACGTCGTAGATGAGGCCCTCCTTTTTTATCTTGATGGTGAATTCACCCAGAGCGTCGGTGGGCGCCAAGTAGGTCGGGCGGCGCAGGTCGCGCTCGCAGAAGGGCGAATGCTCGAGGAGCTGGCCAAACTCGTTGCGGTACCTCTTGGGCGTCAAGATGGGCGACCGCGACTCGGTAATGAACAGTCGGTTGTCGGGCGAATCGAAGGTGATTTGGTAGATGGTTCCGCGCGGAATCACCAGGTAGTCCCAATCGCCGAACTTCAGGGTTCCGAACAATGAAGTAAGGGTTCCGCTGCCCTGGTGCACAAAAATTAGCTCGTCAGAGTCGCCGTTTTTATAGAAGTAGCTGTCGGTTCCGCTTGTGGGTGCGGCGTTCTGCAGGGCCACGTCGTCGTTGAAGAGCACGGTGCGGCGCGAAGCCAAAAAGTCAGCTGCAGGCATAACCTTAAAGCCCTGAAGCATGCGAGGGTTGAGGTTGTGGCCGAGTGCGGCTTTGGGGCGGGCGTCAAGGGGCTCCGAGATGGTTTTGATCATCGTCGGCCGGTGCAGGTGGTAGAGCAGCGAGGCCATGCCGTGAAAGCCTTCGGTTCCGAAGAGCTGCTCGTAGTGTATGCCTGATCCGTCGGGTTTTTCAAAAACGGTGTGGCGCTTGGGTGGAATGCTTCCGAGTTGGTGGTAAAAGGGCATAAGGAATCTCTTATTTAAGGGGTTTTGGGCGCAAACTGGCCCGCGCTAAATTCACTGGGTCGGGCGCGGTGAAAGCGCCTTGATTGGTCGCGACTGCCTGCGCGGCCGCGAATTTCGGCTTGATGTTCCGGGCTCGAATTCAAAAGATCTTGGCAGTCTGTGCTGCAGGTGCTCTGGTGCTGGGCCGCGCACTCCGGGCATTGTAAAAACAGCAGGTTGCAGGCCTTATTGGCGCAGTTGCTGTGCCGGTCCCAGGGGCTTCCGCACTGGTGGCAGTGGGCAATTACGTCGTCGCTCACGCGCTCGCCAAGGCGCTGGTCAAATACAAAATTCACCCCCATGAAGGTGTTGTCGAGGTTCTCGTTAGTAACTTGGCGCACGTAGTCGATAATGCCTCCGTGCAGCTGATTGACGTTTTGAAAGCCATGGTGCTTGAGGTAGGCCGAGGTTTTTTCGCAGCGGACCCCTCCAGTGCAATAAAGCAGTACGGGCGCATCCTCTTTGCCGCGAAGCTTTTGAAGCACCTCGGGAAGTTCCTCTTTAAAGGTGTCGGCTTCAGGCAGAAGCGCTCCCTTAAAATGACCGACCTCAGACTCATAATGATTCCGCATGTCTACTATTATTGCGGACTCTTCTTTAGAGAGTTCGTTCCATTGAGCGGCACTAAGGTGCCTGCCTACGTTGGTCACGTCGTACTGGTCTTCGCTTAGTCCGTCGGCTACAATCTGGTGGCGGACTTTGATCGCCAGCTTTATGAAGGACTTGCCGTCGTCTTCTATGGCAAACTTGTAGGGCATGCTGGCGAATTGGGGCCAGTTGTTCAGGGCGGAGTCAAATGCCTCCCAGTTGTGCTGCGGAACGCTGATTTGGGCGTTAATGCCTTCACGGGCAACATAAACCCGGCCTAAAACGCCTAAGGCATCCCATTCTAAAAACAGCTGCTCGCGAAGGGTCTTGGGGTCTTCAAGGCGAACGTAGCGGTAGAACGAAAGGGTCCTTCGCAGAAAAGGTTCCGCGGCGAGACGGCGCTCTAGCGTGGCGCGGTCATAGATGTTGCTCAGTACCAGCTTCGGACGCTTTTTGGGCGAACTCCTTTGGGATTCCAGACTGTGATCCATACTGCAAAGGTCGTGCACCCGCGCGAGAGTAAAACATCCTTAAGTTGCGGTCCGAAGCGCCGCTTCGAGGGCCTAACTTTGAGACGATGAACAAGGTTTTGGTACTTGGAGCGGGGGGTCAAATTGGCACCGAACTCGTGGCTGCCCTACGCGCGGAGCGGGGCTCAGAAAATGTGTGGGCGGCTGACCTTCGGGCGGATGCCTTAACCCAGCCGGCTGTGGCCCTGGACGCCACTGACGCAGCGGCTGTTCGCGCCTTGGTGCAGCGCGAGGGAATTCGCGAGGTCTACCAACTCGTGGCCATGCTCAGTGCCACGGGCGAAAAAATGCCCGCCAAGGCCTGGGCCCTCAACATGGACACCCTGTTCATCGTGCTCGACATGGCCAAAGAGGGCCTGCTCGATCGCGTGTTTTGGCCCTCGTCGATTGCCGCTTTTGGACCGACCACTCCGCGCCTGGATACGCCACAATACACCGTCATGGACCCGACCACGGTCTACGGTGTCAGCAAGCTCGCCGGCGAACTCTGGTGCCAGTACTACCGCCAAAAATTTGGTGTGGACGTGCGCTCGTTGCGCTACCCGGGATTGATTTCGTGGAAGACGCCTCCCGGCGGAGGAACCACCGACTACGCTATTGATATTTTTCATGCGGCGCGGCGCGAGGGGCGCTACACGAGTTTTTTGGGCCCCAATACCCGCCTGCCGATGATGCACATGGAAGACGCCATTCGCGCCACCCTGCAGCTGATGGCGGCTCCCAAGGAGTCTTTGAACGTGCATACCAGCTACAACGTGGCAGCGGTGGACTTCAGTCCCGCAGAGCTCGGCGCGGCCATCGCAGCGCGTATGCCTGGATTCACCATGGACTATCATCCTGACTTTCGCCAAGCAATTGCCGACAGCTGGCCGCAGCGCATGGACGATGCAGAGGCTCGCCGTGACTGGGGATGGAGTCCGCGCTACGACCTCGACGCCTTGGTCGACGACATGCTTGCCCACATTTAATTGTGCTTTTAGGCCCTGCTGGTTTGGGTGGTATTGTCTTTAAGAAAGCACCTGTCGGAAGGTCAGGTTGATTCTTAAATCACCTACTCTAAGGCGTTTGGGTAGGCAGTGCATCCAATTTGTTTGGCTCTCGCTACCCATGAGGAGGAGGTCGCCGTGACCCAGCGCGAAGCGCTGGGTCCACCGATCGGTGTCGCGGCGCACGTCAAAATCCCGGGTGGCCCCCAAACTGAGGCTGACGACAAGCGGATCGTGGCCAAGCTCGGGCTCGTTGTCTCGATGCCAGCCCATGGAGTCGTTGCCGTCGCGGTACAAGTTGGCCAAAACGGTATTGGTTCTGATTCCGAAATCGCTAGCAAAACGGTCGCGAAGGGCTTCGAGTTCAGGGGTCCATCCGTGGCCCTCAAGGCTTCGGTGGGCGTAGGTGTAGCGCAGGCCCGAGTCGCCTTCAAAAAACGTGAGCCGCGGCTCGGGTAGCTCGCGACCGAACATGCGAATGCGCCCCTGGGTCCAGTCGCTTCGCGCTTCGAGCTTGGTGAGCAGTGCGTCGGCCTCGGCGGAGCATAGCCAGTCCTTGAGGTGGGTGAACGGAATCACTTCCACGACGAAGCGATCCAGTCGAGGGTTTCGTCAAAAGGCTTGAAGTGCAGGCCCCATTCGGTGGCTTTGAGGTTGCGGTAACCAACCGTGCTGGTTGCGGCGCGGACGCTGTCTCGGGTAAGTTGTGCGGTGGGCCCGCCAAGGGCTTGGACCCCTGCAAGCAGGCGCCAGGCTAGTTCAAAGGGCCATCGGGCGCGCAGGACCGGGGCGCGTCGCCTTAGGAGGCGGTCGGCGATTCCGCCATAAAACGCTTCAAAGGATTGGTTGCTGCCGCTTAGGATGAAGCGTTCGCCCCAGGAAGGTTGGCGAAGGCCATGAACCACGGCGGCTGCCACGTCGCGCAGGTCGACCCAGCCCGTACTGCCCCCCGGAATCGCGGGTAGGCCCTTGGCGGCGCTGCGAAGGAGGCGGCTGCTTCCGTCGGCCCAAAACGGCAGGCCTAGAATTACCGAGGGATTCAAAATAAGTACGTTAAGGCCTTCTGCTTCGCCTCGACGCACCTGCATTTCGGCGTCAAACTTGCTGCGAGCATAGGCGTTGAGTCCCTTGCGCTGCGGGTCGGTGGATTCATCAAGCGGCATTTCGCTGCCCTGAAGCACCGCCACTGACGAAATGTGAATGAATCCTTTGAGCCCGTGGTACAGGGCCCCGTTGATCGCGTGCTCGGCCATCAACGGAGTGCCGCGCAGCATCAATTGCTCGTCATTTTTGCGATAGGACACCAGGGCTGCCGTGTGTACCGCGTAGTCTGCTCCCTCAAGGGCTGCTTCGACTTCGATGGGGTCTTCCAGGTCGGTACGGACCCATTCTACCTCGCTCCAGCGGGCTGCGAAGCCCTGAAACTCCCAGCTGCGGCGGGCGGATTGGAGGGATACCGCCGAGCGGTAAAGCCCGCGTACCGGCCCCATTCCAGCCTCGATTAGGGCTAGTACAATTTGGCTACCGACCATGCCAGAGGCACCCGTTACTACAATCACCATTCAAAGGTAGCGCGGCCGCGGTGACGCCCTAACTTTGCTTCATGACCATGTTTGTCGACGAACTCCGCTGGCGCCGAATGCTGCACGACAGCATGCCGGGCACCGAAGAATTTTTGAATTCCGGCCCGCAAAAGGCCTACATCGGTTTTGACCCCACCGCAGACTCCCTGGGCGTGGGCAACCTGGTTCAGGTAATGATGCTGGTGCACCTTCAACGCGCAGGCCACCAGCCCTACGCCCTCGTGGGCGGAGCCACCGGCATGGTCGGCGATCCCTCGTTCAAGTCTTCCGAGCGCCAGCTGCTCGACATGGACAGCCTGCAGCACAACCTCGCCTGCCAGCGCGAGCAGCTCGAGAAGTTCCTCGACTTTGGCGGCCCGAACGGAGCCCGCATCGTCAACAACTACGACTGGTTCAAAGAAATGGGCTTCTTGGACTTCATTCGCGACGTGGGTAAGCACATCACGGTCAACTACATGCTCGCCAAGGATTCTGTCAAAAGCCGCCAAGAATCGGGCATCAGCTTTACCGAGTTCAGCTACCAACTCATTCAGGGCTACGACTTTTACTACCTGTGGAAGCACCATGGAATCCGCCTGCAAATGGGCGGGAGCGACCAGTGGGGCAACATCACGACCGGGACAGAGCTCATCCGCCGCATGGGCGGGGGCGAGGCCTTCGCGCTGACCACGCCACTCATTAAAAAGGCGGACGGAACCAAGTTTGGCAAGACCGAGGGCGGCAACGTCTGGCTCGACCCCAAGCGCACGTCTCCCTACCAGTTTTACCAGTTCTGGCTCAACGCGGCCGACGCCGACGCGGGCAACTACATACGGATTTTCACAATCAAAGGCCGCGAAGAAATCGAGTCCCTGGAGGCCGAACATGCCCAAGCTCCGCACCAGCGGGCCCTGCAAAATGCCCTGGCGGCCGACATTACCCTGCGCGTGCATGGGCTTTTTGCGCTGGATCAGGCCCTTGCGGCCAGCGAAATTTTGTTTGGCGCGGCTACGGCCGACGCTCTTCGAAGCCTTGACGAGGCCACCCTGCTCGACGTATTCAGCGGGGTTCCGCAAATGCGGATTTCGCGCGATGCCCTGTCTGCCGGCCTTGGAATCCTCGACGTGATTGCCCCCGACACGACCCTATTCCCTTCGCGCGGAGAGGCCAAAAAGCTCTTGGCCGCGGGTGGAGTTTCGCTCAACAAGCACCGGGCTGAGCCGGACCAAACCGTCACCGCCGAGGACCTCATCGCTGGGCGCTACCTCGTGGTGCAGAAGGGCAAGCGCAACTACGCCCTGGTGGTGGCGGACTAAGGGACCGAAGGCAATTGCTGGCTTGCCCTATGGGCCATTGGCGACCTTACTGACCCCACTACCTTTGACTATGATCATGATTCGACGCGTTCAAACTAAGGCAAAGCTTTGAAGCAGCGCGCCAATCCAATCACGCGGGTGCGGGTATTCGCAGCACTGGTGTTTGTGGTAAGTTGGGGACTTTTTCAATCCTACTGGGGCGTCGCGCAAAGCCCACAGGTCAATGCCGACCAGCTCATTCACGCACTGATGGCCGAACGCTTCGATTGGAGCAGAGACGCATACTATTGGGGCCAGGATCGCCTTGGCAGTCTACTGCCCTTTCTCGGTTCCATCCTTACCGCGACAGGATTGGACGGATTGACGGCGATGGCTTGGGTTCAAGGATTAGTCCTTTTGGGCTGTGGGCTCCTTTGGGCCTACCTCGTGAGCGATGTACTCATGGCTTCGGTCGGACTAGCCTTTCTGATGCTTCCTCCTTATCCGTTTGAGGATGGGGTCAATATTGGACATCCCTACCTGAGTCAGTACGTGCTCGGCTTGGGGCTTTTGGCCCTACTAGAGGCAGCACGCCGTGCCAATGAGGCCTCCATTGTTCTTAAATCGAATGCTTCAACTCGACCATTCGGCACACCAAATATTCGAAGCTTTGGGCTTGTGGTTCTCGCCGTCGCCAACCTTTGGGCCTCGGAACTGTCGCTTGCACTGCTTGCTGCTGCCGCCTGGTTCTACCGCAGAACCATAATTCAGCTTAGCCGAGACAGTCCTTGGGCTGTATTCTTTGGCGCTTCCTCTGGGCTGTTGGGACTTTGGTTGGCTAAGTCTGGGGCGCCGCAGCAAAGGGGTTTCGCCAAGCTGATTGCAAGTCCGCACGAGGTACTTCAGTCCCTTGCGAGCCAATGGACCGAATGGAGCACCACATTAATGGGAGGAGGCAATAAGCCGTTTAATGCCTTATTCTGGTGGGCCTTCCTCGTTGCCATGTTGGGATTGGTCGTTTTTGGATGGCTGCGCCCCAAGCGGGTTAAGGCCCTAACCTGGACTTTGGGGCTAGCGAGCTTGGGCTCATGGGCTGCGGTGCATCTTTCGGGTTGGAGCGCGGTGAATGGCTTCCCGTTGCGGTACTTCTCGGCAGCATTTGGTTTTGGTGGGCTTGCCGTACTTTCTTGCCTCAGTGATTTAGGAATTTCCAAAAAGCCCTTCGTGCGTGCTGGAACGGTCGCCTTGCTGGTCATGCAGGTTTTGGCGGCCTGGTCATTCAATAGAACATTCAGTACCGGCGCCAAGGGCCGTTTAACACGGTTGCAAGCAGAAGTACTTCTGGATCGCGAGGGCCGCACGGACGATTCGCTTGCCTTTATCGCAAGCTACTGGAACAGCTACCTTCTTGATGGGTTATCTCCTCAGGCAATTGGCATACCCCACGAGAACGATCACTGTCGAGAACGACGCTACCTCAATGAGGTTCTCGATCAAAATGAGATCATTGCGATCGCCGCAGGGTGGGTAGAGGTGCTTCCCGATACGCTGCAGCAGTACGGAGTTACTTGGATTAAGATGAGTGAAACACAGACCACGACGGGCACGGACTACGCCCGGTATTCGAAGCGGAAGGCCCTGCGTTAGGGCTCCATTCTCCAGCCGAGGACTACAAGGGCATGTGCCGGTAGGCCAGCTCCTCGAGCGCCTCTTTGAAGGCGGGCGTGGGCTTTTGGGCGTGCATGACGGTTCCGAAGCTTGCGGACTCGGTCAATTTGAATTTGGGAAGCTCCAAGGGTCCGCCCTCAAGTACAATGCTTTGGATCGCGGATTCACCGCGGGTTACCACTATGATTCGAAAGCGCGGATTGGCTTGGTTGCTGGCGTCGCGACGTGCCAGCAAAAAGGCTTTAAAATCGCCTTCGGCTAAGGCCTCGGGAAGGTCGCCTGCCTCGAGCTCGGCAAAGCCATAGTTGCGAAAAAACACCTCAGCGTCCTCCCAAAACGGGCGGCTGCGCTTGGCGTTCACAAGTTCGGCCAAGGCCTCTTCAGGCCAGGAGCCGCTCTGAAGGTGGGTGGCGCGGACTTCGCCTTCAATGGTTCCGACCTGGTGCTTGCGCAGCTTGCGCTGGGTCGAAGGCTGGGCGCCGCTCAAGGGAACGTCGGCACCGAGCGTCTGGCCGATCGCTTCACCGCGCTCGTTGAACAGGGCCGAGCCAGGCATAATAAGGCCTTTGGACAGCGAAGAATTGAGTACCCACACCCTCTTGCGGACGGTGAACCCGCGCTCGCTGCGCTCGGCGTAGACCTCGGTCGAGTCGTTGAGCTGAAAGGCCTCTTGGCCGGCGATTTTGGCCTTGGCGTAGCCGTGAATGCGCTGGGCGGAGCCGCTAAGGGCGGCAACCAAGGAGGTAAAAAGCATTAGGTTCTTCATCATAAGGCCATTAAGGTACATCCGCGAAGTTCTGCAGACTCAAGGCGGCCGAGGACTTCAAAGCTACCGTCGGCAAAAACTCGGCCAGCGTCTTCGGTAGCGATAAAGGCGCAGGAATCCGCGTTGGCCAGGTCGATGACGTTAAGTCCGCAGCGCGATTCAAGTGCCGCATGAAGGCGCGGAGCCTCGAGGTCTCGCGGTATAATGCGCATGCTGGGCGGGCAGTGAAATCGCCCATTGCCCTGCGAATAGGCTTGCGACAGCAGTTCGGTCATTCCGTATTCGCTGTGGATGCGGTCCAGCCCAAACGCGTTTTTAAGCGTTTGATGGACCTCGTCGCGGCTGGGTTCGACGCGGCGGCCCTTCATTCCGCCCGTTTCCATGATGATGCTGTGCTTCAATGGCATGGGCTTGGGCAGGGATTCCGCCCAGTCGAGCAGCGCGAAGGTCACGCCCAAAATGACGGTGGGGACGCCGTTGGCCTCGAGCGTTTCGAGTCGAAACCGGAGTTCGTCCAATCCCTTGAGAAAGAAGCCGCTCTCGCCGGCGGGAGACTGCTGCACAAAGTGCTGGGCCATAGCGACCAGCGACGAGCCCTCGCGCTCGAGGTAACTCGGGAGCAGGCAGAGCCAGGCGTAGTTACTTGGCGGGCCATAGAAGTAGGCAAAGCTGGCTTCGGCGTTGCGCAGGTAGGCCTCGAGTCGGGCTACGTCGTGGCGTGAGGGTATTTGTCCGCTGGTTCCCGACGAGGTAAAGGTGACCTCGGGCTCCCATTGGCCGGTCCGCACTTCACGCGTTTTAAACGCTTCAATCGGCAGAAACGGAATGCCATCCAGGGACGATAAGGATGCAATTTTTTCTGCATCGAATCCTTGAAGCTTTACCCATTCGCCGTAGACGGGGTTATGGCTTGCCTGGTAGCGAAACAATTCAAGGGCAACCTTCTCGAATTCAGGATGCACAAAGTGCAGGCTGCTCACGGCTCAATCGGTTTGCTCAGTTGCTGGCTTCGTGCGCGAAGGCTGTCAATTATCGCGTCGTAGCGCAGAACCATTCCCTTGGGATCGGCGTGGTAGTAGGCATAGCTCCGCTCGACCTGCTCCTGGCTGTATCCGAACTGGGCAAAGGTCCCGGCATAAACCTTCCAAACGGGAATGCTATCGCCCATCAAGTGATCGCCGCCCCGTGCGCCCTCGATGGCATGCATTTCGAGCAAAAGCGCGGTGAACGCAGCGTCGGGAATCAGGTCACGGGGCTTCTCCCTAGGGGCAGTGGGCCCCGACGTATGGCCGCACCCCGCAAGAGCAAGGGCCAGAACAAGTGCGATTGCGCCCTGTTTTACCATCCTCGATCAAAGACGAGCCTTTGGCCAGCAGGCGCATTACGGGGTTTTCCGTCGCGGTACACGACCAGCCCATTGACCCAAGTCTGGCTAACTCGAGCGGCGAAGGTGCGTCCTTCAAAAGGCGACCACTGGGATTTAGTGAACAGTTCAGAGGCCTGCACGGTGTAGGGGCGGTGCGGATCGATTAAAACCAGGTCTGCATGGTAGCCTTCGCGCAGGAATCCGCGTTCTTGAATACCAAAAAGGATGGCGGGCTGGTGGCACATGAGTTCGACAATGCGGGCAAAGTCAATATCAAGACGGCGCGCCAGTTCGAGCATGGCAGGCAGGCTGTTTTGAATCAGCGGACCGCCGCTGGGCGCATCGATGTAGGCCTGCTGTTTTTCTTCGAGTGTGTGGGGCGCGTGGTCGGTGGCTACCACGTCGATGCGGCCGTCTAGCAGGGCAGCGCGCAGTGCGTCGCGGTCGGCCACGGTCTTTATGGCGGGGTTCCACTTGATGCGGTTCCCCAGCTCGGCATAGTCTTCGTCGCTGAACCAGAGGTGGTGCACGCAGGCTTCGGCGGTGATTTTTTTCTCGGCAAGGGGAATCTCGGCGTCAAATAGGTCGAGCTCCTTGCCTGTGGACACGTGATAGACGTGAAAGTGGGCTCCGGTCTCGCGCGCCAAAGCCACGGCGCGAGAAGAGGAGAGGTAGCAGGCTTCTTCGCTGCGGATCAGCGGGTGGTCGGCGGCGGTGAGGTGCTCGCGGCCTCCGCGCTCTTCGATGAGGCGCTCGAGGTTGGCGCGCATGGTGGGCTCGTCTTCGCAGTGCGCGATGAGCTGGTGGTCTACCTCTCGAAAGATCCGCTCAACGGCGGCCGGATCGTCGACCAAGAGGTCGCCCGTGCTTGACCCAAGAAACATTTTAATGGCGGCCACGTCGCGCTTCGAAGCGCGCTTCAGCTCGTCGAGGTTGCTGTTGGAGGCCCCGAGGCTAAAGCTGTAGTTGGCCCAAGAAACCTCGGCGGCGCGTGCAAACTTGCCTTCGAGCAACTTAAGGGTAGTTGCTGCCGGTACCGTATTGGGCTGCTCGATGTAGGAGGTCACTCCCCCAGCCACTGCGGCTAAGGATTCGGTCGACAAATCGCCCTTGTGCGTTAGCCCAGGCTCGCGAAAGTGCACCTGGCTGTCAATCACCCCAGGCAGGAGCAGTTTGCCGCCCCCTTCAATGATTTGAACAGTATTGTTTTTGGGCGAAATTCGGTCGTCAATGCGCTCGATTCGGCCGCCCGAGAGCAGTACGTCGGCTTCGTAGCTACGCCCCTCATTGATCAGGCGCGCGTTCTTAATAAGGTAGGTTGGTGTGCTTTCTGGCATTGCAAAAGGCTATCGACCAAAGAGGCTCGATAGCTTCAGCAAAAGTACCCCGAATACCGCCTCGCGTATGATTCCGCGCGACATTTTGCTCTGCCCTTCCTTGCGGTCGGTGAAGATAACGGCTACCTCGGCGAGGTTGAAGCCTTTGCGCCAGGCGCGGAACTTCATTTCGATTTGAAAGGCATAACCCACAAAGCGGATTTTCTCAAAATCAATGGCCTCCAGCACGGCCCTGCGGTAGCATTTGAAGCCTGCGGTAGTATCGTGAATGGGCATTCCCGTTACCAAACGCACGTACTTTGACGCAAAATAACTGAGCAGAACTCGGCTCATTGGCCAGTTGACCACGTTGACGCCCTTGCTGTAGCGCGACCCAATGGCAAGGTCGGCACCATAGACCTCGCAGGCCTCAAGCAGGCGAGGCAGATCCTTGGGGTCGTGCGAAAAGTCCGCATCCATCTCAAAAATATACTGGTAGTCCTGCTTCAGGGCCCACTTGAAGCCGTGGATGTAGGCGGTGCCCAGGCCCAGCTTGCCTTTGCGCTCGTTGAGGTGTATGCGGCCCGGATGCTTTCTTTGCATCTTGCGCACTAAGTCTGCCGTTCCGTCGGGCGAACTGTCGTCGACGATGAGCAGGTCGAAGGCTTCAGGCAGAGCGACCACAGCCTCGATGATGGCCTCGATGTTCTCGCGTTCCTTGTAGGTGGGTATGACGACCAAAGCATGAGGCATGCCGCAAAAGTAGGGTTTCGGCATGGACTTCTGCTTTTTGGACTTCGTACCTTTAGAATCATGTTGGGTATCCCAACGCGGTCTTAAACGGTATGAAAAAACTCTTTCTTCTTGACGCATACGCGCTAATTTTCAGGGCATACTTTGCCTTTGCCCGGAATCCGCGCGTTACCAGCAAGGGACTCGACACCTCGGCCGTCTACGGATTTTTGCTTGCATTGCTCGACGTAATCGAGAAGGAGAAGCCAAGCCACCTGGCCGTCGTTTTTGACATTGGTGGCTCCCAGGTAAGGGAGCAGCTCTACCCCGAATACAAGGCGCACCGCGACGAAACGCCGGAGGGCATCAAGGTCGCCGTGCCCTACATTCAAAAGCTCTTGGCTGCCATGCGGATTCCGGCGCTAGGCCTGCCGGGCTACGAGGCCGACGACGTGATAGGGACCCTTGCCCATCAGGCGGAGTCTGCGGGCTTTGAAGTTTTTATGATGACGCCAGACAAGGACTTCGGACAACTCGTCACTGAGCAGGTCAAAATGTACAAGCCCGCTCGGGGGGGTGAGCCGGCGGAGGTACTTGGTCCGCTTGAAGTATGCCAAAAATGGGGTATTGAGCGGGTTGATCAAGTTATTGACCTCCTCGGACTAATGGGCGACGCGGTAGATAATATTCCGGGTATTCCCGGAGTCGGCGAGAAGACGGCCGCCAAGCTTTTGGCCGAGTACGGAACCCTCGAGAACGTTCTAGCCCATGGCGACCAAATCAGCGGAAAACTGGGCGAGCGGGTGCGCGAGCACTCCGAGCAGGCCCGTTTGTCGCGGGTGCTTGCCACCATTATTACCGACGCTCCAATCGCACTCGACGAGGCCGACTTAGTGCGCGAACTCGCCGACAGTGAAGCCCTTCGCGCCCTGCTCGATGAGCTCGAAATCCGTTCCTTGGCTCGCCGGCTTCTGCCCGCTGCTTCTGCTGCACCCGAGCCTGAGGCCAAGACTGCGGCCGCGGCGGCGCCGCCGCGGCCCGCCGCGGGAGATTCCGCCCAGATGGATCTGTTTGGGGGAGGCGGCGAAGCCGCCGAAGCGGCTGCGCCGCAAGCCCTGGGCGGCTCCGCCGCAACCCAAGCCCACGCCTACACCCTCATCGACACCTACGAAGCTGCCCGAGCCCTGGCCCGCAACCTCGACGGCTTGACTGAGATTGCCTTTGACACCGAGACCACGGGGCTCGACGCCCTTGAGGCCGAAATGGTCGGCTTTTCACTCTCCTGGGAGGCCCACACGGCCTACTACGTGGCGTTTCCGTCCGAGCGCAGCGAGGCACAGACCTGGCTGGAACTCTTTCGTCCGCACTTCGAACGCAGCGACGCCACCTGGATCGGCCACAACCTGAAGTTCGACCTGCAGATCTTAGCCAACTACGGCATCAACCTGGTCGGAACCCTTCGCGACACCATGCTCGCCCACTACCTCATCGAGCCCGACCAACGCCACGGCATGGATGCCTTGGCCCAAAACTACCTGGGCTACAGGCCGATTTCCATCGATTCCCTCATCGGAGCCAAAGGCAAAAACCAAAAGAGCATGCGCGACCTGCCCGCCGCCGAAGTGGCCGAGTACGCTGCCGAAGACGCCGACGTCACCTGGCGCCTGCACGAGGCCTTTAAGCCCAAGCTGGCCGAGGCCGGACTGGAGCGGGTGCTGCACGACCTCGAAGTTCCGCTGATTCCCGTACTCGCCGGCATGGAGCGCGCTGGAATGGCCATCGACCTCGAGGGACTCGCCCGCTACTCTGCCGAGCTGGCCATCGATTCAGCCCGCCTCGAATCCGAAGTGCGCGAGCTTGCCGGAGTCGACTTCAACCTCGGCTCACCCAAGCAGCTCGGCGAGGTACTTTTTGACCGCCTCAAGCTCGACCCCAAGGCCAAGAAGACCAAGACGGGCCAGTACGCCACGGGCGAGGAGGTCCTGGAGAACTTTAGGAAGGCCCATCCCATTGTCGATAAGCTATTGGAATGGAGGCAGGTAGGCAAGCTCAAAAGCACCTACGTCGATGCGCTCCCCGAGCTGGTGAATCCGCGCACCGGACGCATCCATACGACCTTCAACCAGGCGGTTGCGGCTACGGGGCGGCTTTCGTCGACCAACCCCAACATGCAAAACATCCCGGTTCGCAGCGAACGCGGCCAGAGGGTGCGCGACCTTTTTGTTGCGGGCGGCTCCGATCGCGTCCTGCTTAGCGCGGACTATTCCCAAATTGAGCTTCGCGTAATTGCATCCATGAGCGGCGATTCAGGAATGATTGATGCTTTTTTGAGCGGCGAAGACATCCACGCGGCCACGGCGTCGAAGGTCTTTGGGGTTCCGCTCGCAGAGGTCTCCCGCGAGCAACGGTCGCAGGCCAAGACGGTGAATTTCGGAATCATTTATGGGGTTTCGGCCTTTGGCCTAAGCCAGCAGACCAACCTGTCTCGGTCTGAGGCTAAGGAGGTAATCGAGCAGTACTTTGCTACCTACCCCGGAATCAAAAAGTACATCGACGACCAAGTCGCGGCCGCCCGCGCTCAAGGCTATGTCGAAACGCTTTTGGGTCGCCGTCGCTACCTGCGCGACATCGATTCGCGGAACCAAGCAGTACGAGGGCATTCCGAGCGAAACGCCATCAACGCCCCAATCCAAGGCACTGCGGCCGACATTGTCAAGCTCGCCATGATTCGCATTCACGACCGACTGCAGCTCGAAGGCCTCAAGAGCCCCATGATTTTGCAGGTACACGACGAACTCGTTTTTGACGCCTATTCGACCGAGGTTGAGTCGCTTCGCGAGTTGGTCAAGGCCGAAATGGAGTCTGCTTTTGCCCTGAAGGTGCCCCTAGTAGCCGACACAGGAGTGGGCCGCACCTGGCTGCAGGCGCATTAGGTCTTGGAATTGGTACAGCGCGGCATTGAACGGGACAGCCCTACCGCTAGACGCGGCTATTGCTCGGCCTTAAGCCAGCGAAACGAACGCTTTAGCAGCATCGGGGTATTGATGGTGGTGAATACCCCCATAATGACCAAAATGCTAAAAATCTGAACCCCAATAAGGCCTTCGCGATAGGCAATGTTGGCAATGACTAATTCCATAATTCCGCGCGCGTTGAGGCCGATTCCAAGGGTTAAGGCCTTGCGGTGGCGAAGTCCGGCAAAACGTCCTCCAATGTACCCACCTACGATTTTACTCAGAAACGAAACCCCAATTATAGCAAAGAGCAGTCCCCATTCCGTGATGGAAGAAAACTGAAATTCAAGTCCAATTCCTGCAAAAAATATGGGAGCTAAAAATCCCATTGCCATACCGTGGGTGGTTTTTTCGAATTCTTGAAAGTGCGCAACGCCCACGAGTTCTTTACTCAGAAGCATGGAGGCAAAAAATGCCCCTATAATAAAGTGAAGGCCAACAGCCTCCGTCAGTGAGGCAAAAATGAGAATGAAGGCAAACATGATTGCCAGCAGGGACTCTTTACCTCGCATAAACAAGAGCAGCTTGTCGAGCTGCAGTTCAATAAAGTTGTCGCGGTCTGTGAACTTATTGATTAATCGATAGGCAAAAATGAGTCCGGCCAAAAGAAGAAGAATTTTGCCCAAGGTTATGCCAATGGCGAGTCCGAGAACATCAATGCTTGAATTCGCGGCGTTATTAACATCAAGAAGCACCCCAAGTATCGTTAGCGCGAGGACATCATCAAAAATGGCTACTGCAATGATGCGCTGCCCGATTTCGGACTTAAGCTGACCGAGATCCATTAGGATGCGAACACTAACCGGTAGGGCGGTGATGGCGACGCAGAGGCCAACAAAAATTGCGGGCACAAGGGCTAAATCAAAGGCAGTAGCTACCGCAAATCCCGACCCAATTGGTATGAGAAAGGCCAAAAGGGAAGTAATTAGGTTGCGTCCGCGTGAAGTTTTGGCGATTTCACGAACGTCAATTTCAAGTCCGGCAATGATTACCAGCAAAAAGACCCCTAATTCACTAATAGCCGTGAGTTCTTCGTTGCGAACCATGACGTTGAGCACGGTAGGCCCGAGAACCACTCCCGCAAGAATTTCGCCGATCATTGCAGGCTGCTTAAATCGCTCCATAACTTCCCCCAAAACGCGGGCGAGCACCAAAAGCAGGAGCAGGTTTGCGAAGAAGGGAAGGTGTAGTGACGGCAAGTCCTGCATCGCCCAAATATAGCGGAATTTCTAGCGCTTGCGCAGGCGAATGCTCTTGGGCGTCACCTCCACAAACTCACCGCCCTGAACGTACTCCAAAGCCTCTTCAAGGCGGAGAACTTTAGCGGGGGCAATGCGCATTTTCTCGTCAGAACCAGAAGCGCGCATGTTGGTCAATTTCTTGCCCCTAATGAGGTTCACTTCGAGGTCGTTGCCGCGGGTATGCTCGCCGACAATCTGAGATTTGTAGATTTCTTCGTTGGGATCGATGAAGAAAATTCCCCGGTCCTGAAGGCGGTCAATCGAGTAGGCCAGGGCGGTACCCTGCTCCATCGAAATAAGCGAGCCGTTCATTCGACGCGGAATCTCGCCGCGCATGGGCTCAAAGCCAATGAATCGGTGGTTCATGATTGCCTCTCCAGCCGTTGCAGTCAGCAAGGCAGAACGCATACCAATGATTCCGCGGCTAGGAATTTTAAAGGTGACAATCATGCGGTCGCCCTTGGGAGTCATGTTGGTCATCTCGCCCTTGCGAAGGGTCGCCATCTCCACCGCGGTGCCGCTGTTGATCTCGGGAAGGTCGATAATTAGGTCTTCGATGGGTTCGCACTTGACTCCGTCGATTTCTTTGGTAATAACCGTAGGCTGGCCAATTTGGAGCTCATAGCCCTCGCGGCGCATGGTTTCGATCAAGATAGACAGGTGAAGAACTCCTCGGCCGTAGACATAAAAAGAGTCTGCCGTAGCACCAGGAATCACTCTTAAAGCCAGGTTTTTCTCTAGTTCCTTCTCGAGTCGGTCCTTGAGGTGGCGGCTGGTCACGAACTTGCCGTCGCGTCCAAAGAAGGGCGAGTCGTTGATCATAAAGAGCATGCTCAGCGTGGGCTCGTCAATGGCAATAGTGGGTAGGCCCTCAGGGTTCTCGATGTCTGCAATCGTATCGCCAATTTCAAAGCCTTCGATTCCGGCCACCGCACAGAGGTCTCCCGCTTGAACCGAACTAACCTTGGCCTTACCCAAACCTTCAAAGGTGAAGAGCTCCTTAACTTTTGCCTTAGTAATGCTGCCGTCGCGCTTTACTACCGAAACCTGCGCACCCTCTTTAAGGGTTCCGCGGTGAAGGCGTCCAATGGCCATGCGGCCCTGGTAGCTGCTGTAGTCCAAACTGGTCACGAGCATTTGCGTGCTGCCCTCGAGGGCCACTGCCTGCGGAACGTGGTCAAGCACTACATCAAGAAGGTACTCGATGTTCTCGGTTTGCACCTTCCAGTCTGCGCCCATCCAGTTGTTTTTGGCGGATCCGTAGACGCAGGGAAAATCCAGCTGCTCCTCGGAGGCGTCCAATGAAAACATCAGGTCAAATACCATTTCGTGGGCATGCTCGGGGTCGCAATTGGGCTTGTCTACTTTGTTGACTACTACAATGGGGCAAAGCCCCATCTCAAGGGCTTTTTGAAGTACAAAGCGGGTCTGGGGCATTGGTCCCTCAAAGGCGTCGACCAAAAGCAGAACGCCGTCGGCCATGTTGAGGACTCGCTCCACCTCTCCGCCAAAGTCAGCGTGACCAGGCGTATCGATAATGTTGATTTTAACGCCTTTATAGTTTACGCTAACATTCTTGGCCAAGATTGTAATTCCACGCTCTCGTTCTAGGTCGTTGTTGTCTAGAATGAGTTCTCCGGTCTCCTGATTGCTGCGAAAGAGCTGGCAGTGGTGAAGAATTTTGTCGACCAGGGTGGTTTTACCGTGGTCAACGTGGGCAATAATGGCAATATTTCGAATCGGAGTCATGAGGCAGTTGAAAAGCGCCGCAAAGGTACGCCTTTCCCTAGACCGCCGAACCTTTAATCCAGATTATCAAATTGGTAGAGCGGATCCAGCTCGTAGTCGTGCTGCAGTTCGCAGAGTGGATTGATGAGTCCGTCGTTGAGCCCGTAGACCCAGCCGTGCAGGGTGGGTGCCTTGCGTTCCTTCCAGGCGCGCTGGATTATACTCGTCTTGGCCAGGTTCTGAACCTGCTCTCGCACGCTGAATTCCACCAATCGGTTCACGCGCTCGGTAGGGTTCTCGTTCACGTCAATTTCGGCGGAATGCAGGCGGTGCACGTCCTTAATGCTGCGCAGCCACTTGTTGATGATTCCGAAGGAATTGTTGGTAAGCGAAGCCGCGACCCCGCCGCAGCCGTAGTGGCCGCAGACGATGACGTGCTCGACTTTAAGGTAGTGCACGGCATACTCGAGCACCGACAGCATGTTGAGGTCGGTGTGCACCACCATGTTGGCGATGTTGCGGTGCACAAAAATTTCGCCCGGAGCGGTTCCGGTAATGGTATCGGCCGGAACCCGGCTGTCGCTGCAGCCAATCCACAAGTACTTGGGAGTCTGAATGCTCGACAGGCGGTCGAAGTATTGGGGGTCGTCGTGGCGACGGCCCTCAGACCATGCCTTGTTTGCTAAGAGGAGTTGATCGATGTCGCGCATAGTGAGTTAAGACCAGGATTGGAGAATGTGGGATTGATTGGCGGCCCGGCGCACGGTTACGGTTATTTCTTTGAGGCCCGCGTGCGTCGCATAGTCGTGAATGACCTCGACGATGTCGGGGTCGATGAAGTCAGTCTGGCTAATATCCACCAAAAGTGCGCACCCGCGCGGGAGCTTTTCGAGCGATTCCTTGAGCTTGCCCTTGTTGAGGAAGCTCACGTTGCGGCGCAGCTGCAGGATGTAGTTGGTCCCCAGGTGGGTCAGCGAAATGCTCGAGCGAAAGTCTTGAAAGGCAATAAATACGGTAGCGACGAGCAAGCCCACCACGATGCCTTTGAGCAGGTCGGTAAACAAAATAGCCACGACGGTAACGGCGAAGGGAATCCACTGCAGTGTGCCCTGCCGCACCAAGGGGGCGATTACCCTACTAGGGTGGGTCAGTTTGTAGCCCGTGGCAATCAAGATGGCCGCGAGCGTAGCGAGCGGAATTTGGTTCAGCACGCTCGTCAGGAGCAGCACGCTCAGCGCGAGAATCACCGCATGAAGAATGGCGCTCCAGCGGGTTTGTGCCCCCGCCTGGGCGTTCACGCTGGTGCGCACGACTACCGAGGTAAGGGGCAGTCCGCCCAAAAATCCTGAAACTATGTTGCCCGTTCCCTGGGCCAGCAGTTCGCGGTTGGTCGGCGTCACACGCTTCAGGGGATCGAGGCGGTCGGCAGCCTCGATGCTCAAAAGACTCTCAAGGCTGGCGATTAGGGCCAAGGTCAGTGCGGTGGCCCACACCGCGGGCTGGCCGATGGCGTCCCAGCGCGGAATCACCCACGTTGACGAAGATAGTTCTGGCAATTGAACGCGGTGGCTAGCAGCCACGCCCCAGGCGTCACCCAAAAGCTGGGGGAGGGCGGAGGCGAGCAAGGTTCCGCCCGCGACGGCAATCAGTGCCGACGGAATGATGCGGCCCAGTTTGGTTTTGGCGTACCCGATGGCTTCGGCCAGCTGCAGCCAGAGCAGTGCGGCGATTCCGACCAGAGCAGCACCCGGACTGAGTGCGCCTAGGGCATGAACCAGGGCAGTGAAGGTGTTGTCGTGGTCCGCTTGGTCAAAGCCCTCGTTGCCAAAAAAGTCCGCGTCGTAGCCCACCAGGTGCGGAATCTGCTTGAGAATCAAGATGAGTCCAATGGCGGCCATCATTCCTTTAATCACGGTGTTGGGTACGTAGTGGCCCACCACGCCCATTTTAAGCAGGCCCATCGCAATCTGCATCACGCCCGCAAGTACCACGGCTACCAAGAAGATTTCGAAGGATCCCAAGTCGCTGATTGCCGCGAAAACCACGGCGGTGAGACCGGCCGCAGGCCCCGAAACGCTTAAGGGCGACCCGCTGAGGGCGCCTATGACTACGCCACCTACAACACCGGCGATAATTCCGCTGATCATTGGGGCGCCAGAGCCTAGGGCGATTCCAAGGCAGAGGGGGAGTGCAACCAAGAATACCACCAGGGCGGCGGGCAGATCAGCGTGGAGTTGGGGACGAAATGTGGGCATAAAAAGTTTGGTTTTCGAAATTAAGCCTATCTGATGGTTGAACACCAATCGGGTTTCCAAAGTTTTCGGGCATAATCCGAGTGAGTTACTTTGAAGCAAAAAGTTTAAACTAACTAATTTGGATTACCTTTGGCGCCCTTTAAAACTTCTAGCCGATGCGTACCAAATACCAAGATCTTATCGAGCAAACCTTTGAGTGGCCCCAGCAAGAATTCTCTACCGAAGACTCTGAGTTGCTCTGGCACGACATTCCGGTGATGGAAATTATCAAGCAGTACGGCACTCCGTTGAAGGTAACCTACCTACCAAAGATCTCCGAACACATTCAGAAATCCAAGCGCATGTTCAATGTGGCTATGGCTAAGGTTGACTACCAGGGGGACTATCATTTTTGCTACTGCACCAAGTCTTCCCACTTTCAATTTGTTCTCGAAGAGGCACTTAGAAACGATATTCACCTCGAGACGTCGTCAGCTTTTGACATCAACTTGATTGAAACACTCGAAGAGGAAGGACGCATTACCAAAGATCAATTCATCGTCTGCAACGGCTACAAGCGGGCGCAGTACACCGAGAACATTGCACGGATGATCAACAATGGTTGGACCAACGTGATTCCAGTTATGGACAACCGCGAAGAGCTTGACTTGCTCATGGAGCAGGTGAATCCAGACAACGCAAATCCGGTCAAAGTAGGCATACGCATCGCAGCTGAAGAAGAGCCCAAGTTTGAATTCTACACGTCGCGATTGGGGATTGGCTACAAGGAGGTGGTTCCTATGTACAAGAACTACATCCAAAATATACCCAATGTAGAGCTGAAGATGCTGCACTTCTTCATCAACACGGGCATCAACGACACGGCCTACTACTGGAACGAGCTCAATAAGGCGGTGCGCGTGTACATCCAGCTGAAGAAGATTTGCCCTACACTCGACTCCCTGAACATCGGGGGCGGATTTCCCATCAAGAACAGTTTGTCTTACGCCTACGACTACGAGTACATGGCCGAAGAGATCATCTCGCAAATCAAGCAGATTTGCAAGGCAGAGGGCATCGAAGAACCCCATATTTTCACCGAGTTTGGCAGCTATACGGTGGGTGAATCGGGCGCTACGTTCTACAGTATTTTGGGCGAGAAAAAGCAAAACGACCGAGAGAAGTGGTTTATGATTGACTCGAGCTTCATGACTACGCTCCCCGACGCATGGGCTATTAACAAGCGTTTTATAATGCTGGCCATCAATAATTGGGACCATGACTACGAGCGGGTTCTTTTGGGCGGACTCACCTGCGATTCCGACGACTACTACAACTCGGAGCAGCATTCCAATGCCATCTTTTTGCCCAAACTCAAAAACGACACGCCGCAGTACATCGGATTCTTCAATACCGGCGCCTACCAAGAGTCGATTGCAGGTTATGGCGGTCTGCAGCACTGCCTTATTCCAGCGCCCAAGCACGTGGTTATTAGTGTAGACGCCAACGGCGATTGGAACACCCGCCTGTTTGCCAAGGAACAGAGCTACAAGTCCATGCTCAAAATTCTCGGCTACTAAGCCTTTGGGGAGCCCCTGCTGCTCCGTACGTTTGTTCAGTAATCTTTTTTAACTACTTCTGCCATGCCTCGCGGACCTATTTCTCAGTTCATCGAAAACCACTACAAGCACTTTAATGCGGCCGCACTCGTCGACGCCGCCAAAGGCTACGAAGCGCACCTGACCGCGGGCGGAAAAATGATGGTCACCCTCGCCGGAGCCATGTCTACCGCCGAGCTGGGCCGGTCGTTTGCCGAAATGATTCGCCAAGGCAAAGTCGACATCATCAGCTGCACGGGGGCTAACCTCGAAGAGGACCTCATGAACCTGGTGGCGCACAGCCATTACGAGCGCGTTCCGCACTACCGCGACCTCACGCCAGAACAGGAGCGGGCTTTGCTCGACCGCGGCTTGAACCGCGTGACCGACACCTGCATACCCGAAGAGGAGGCCTTTCGCAAGCTACAGCACCACATTCATAAAGTATGGTCGGCGGCTGAAGCCAAGGGCGAGCGGTACTTTCCGCACGAGTACATGTACCAGATGATTCGCTTGCCCGAGTTTGCTGCCGAGTACGACGCCGCGGTGGACCCCGCCAATTCCTGGATGCTTGCCGCCGCAGAGCGCAACCTGCCGATTATTGTTCCGGGCTGGGAAGACAGCACCATGGGCAACATCTTTGCGAGCTACGTGATCAAGAACGAGCTCAAGGCGAGCACCATGATGTCGGGAATTGAGTACATGGCTTGGCTGGCGGGCTGGTACGTGGCCAATTGCCGCAACCCCAAGAATCCAACGGCTCCGTCGGTGGGCTTCTTCCAGATCGGCGGTGGCATTGCGGGCGACTTCCCGATTTGCGTTGTGCCGATGCTCTACCAAGACATGGAAATGGAGGACGTTCCCTTCTGGGGCTACTTCTGCCAAATCTCGGATTCGACTACTTCCTACGGGTCTTATAGCGGAGCGGTTCCGAACGAAAAGATTACCTGGGGCAAGCTCGATATTGATACCCCAAAATTTATTGTAGAATCTGATGCTACAATCGTTGCCCCGCTTATGTTTGCATGGATACTAAAATGGTAAACTACCCCCATGGAAAAGCGACGCATTATCGTTGACTATAAAAACATTACCTCAAACCAGCTTTCGCTGATTACCGACCGTTATCCGGAGGGTTTTGCGCCCGAAGACATGATGTCGTTTAAAAATTCCAAAGGCGAGACCGTTCGGGCTGTGCCCCTGGAGACCGAGGATACCAAGTACCTTTTTAAGGTTTCTGTTGAAATGGAGCGCCGCATGGAAGCCCATATGGACGAAGACGATTCGGTCTCTGAAGTTGGGACGGCGCCCGACGAAGTCCATGCAATGGGTCATGAGGACTCCACCGACGAGGACGATGCTCCGGACGTGGACGATGCTCCCGAAGTGGATGAAGGTCCCGAGGAGGATTAGGCTTAGGGATTTCTTGGTTTAGTTTATCGAACAAGATTTACATGATTATTTTGCTGGCGCGTGAAAGCGTGCTGACGAGCCACGATTATGCACCCGGCAGCGGCCTGCGGTGGTAGGTTCCCGATCGCGCATAGGCACGTCCGGTCCAAATGAGTTCTGCAAGGGCAGAAAGCACGGCTTCGGTCGGCAGTCCCGTTGCTTTTTGAAGGTCTTCGACCCGGCTAGGGCCTCTAAGTGCTTCTAGCACCGACGCAAGCGGTTTGCTCAGGTCGGCCTGCGGACCCTCTTGGCGCCGAGCGGACCAATTGAGGTTACTCAGGACCTGCTCGGGATGCAGGGCCATTTGGGCAATTTGGTCGGCAATCAGGCTTAGGCATCCTTGGCTGTGCACGTCGTGGATGCGTCCCGGTATGGCAAAGACGCTGCGGTCGTAGCCATGGGCGAGTTTGGCGGTAATCGACGCACCGCTTTTAATGGAGGCTTCCACAACGAGTACCGCATCACTCAGGCCGGCTATAATGCGGTTCCTGCGGGGGAAGTTTGCTGCTCTGGCCGGAACGCCATAAGGCCATTCGGAGATCCAAGCACCTCCGGATTGAAGTATGCGCTCGGCGAGCCGCGCGTTGGCGCGCGGCTGCGCGGCGTCGAGGCCGTGCGCTAGAACCGCCCAGGTGCTGAGACCCGAACGCAAGGCCTCGCCGTGGGCGGCGGCGTCAATGCCCAAGGCCAGCCCGCTGACGATCGTGGGACGAGCCGCCCCGAGCGCGTTTACCCAGAATTCCGTGTGCAATAAACCGTCAGGGGTAGGCGACCGTGTACCCACTACGGCCAAAACACGATCGTTGGAACTCAGAGATCCGCGCACAAAAAGAAGTGGCGGAGGATCATTAGCTTGAGCCATACGCTCAGGATAATCCTCCTCACCCAAAGCAATGCACCGAATCCCGTGAGAGGCATGCAATGCCACCATGCGGCCAACTTCGTGCAGCTTTAATTGCACGGTCTTGGCCCATCGGCCCGGAAGCTGCTGCACCTCAAGTTGAAAGGCCTCCCCAGTAGGAGCAAGCTGCCGCAGCCACGATAAAGGCTGCTTGTGCTCCGCTTCGAGTAACCTAAGCGCGAGCTGGTATTGATGTTCTTCAGTCATAAGACGAAGGTCCGGCATCAAAAACCCCAAGCCGGTTGCTAACGTAAGCATGCGTTTAGTACATTTGCCGTCCATTGGGGGATTAGCTCAGCTGGCTAGAGCGCTTGCATGGCATGCAAGAGGTCATCGGTTCGACTCCGATATTCTCCACAAGGTGAACCATAAACCCTGCCTTTGGCGGGGTTTTGTTTTTTACGTAGTTTTTGCGCCGCGGAATCTCGGAACCTAACAAGTAACTAGTGACTAGTAACTGGTTGCTCGTTGCTCGTTCCTCGTTACGGCCGCGCGGTAAACGCTCCCCAAAGCGCGTCGTTCGCCACACTTAGCTGGTGCGCGCGCGCTACGGTTTCGGTTTTCACCGGAACCTCAAGGACCACGCGGGTTCCGCCACGAGTGACGGGAAGCTTCATGATGCTCTCAGACGCAGCGTCACGTGCTGCAACCAAATCCTGCATGGCGACCTCGTCGCCGACCTGAAGTCCAGCCCACTCTTCTGGACCTACTTTTTTGACTACGCGGGTCATTCCCAGGTTGCTAATCTTGACCTTCAGATCGTTCTTGTCCGCATCGAGCGGGTTAGTGGCCTTGATTTCGCTGCCTTCTGCGGAATACTCCAGGCCTACCAACTTCAGCGCATCGATATAGGGAAGCGGCTCGCGGCCCTCAACGTGCTTGGCAAAAAACTCACGCAGCCCAGGCGTTTTTGCCACCTCGCAAAAGGCGTCAAAGAATCCGGCCTCTTCAAAGGGACGGTCGGGCCCGTACCGGCGGTGAAGCGCCATGATGACGTCGATGAGCGAGCGCTGGTTTTGATGGGCGCCGCGTATCTGGGCGTCGATCAGCCATGCCATTACGGCTCCGCGGTCGTAGACGTGCATGTAGGCGTCTTTGTGGGGCTTGTCGAGCACGTTGCGCGACATTTCGGTGAAGCTAAACTTGTCGTTGGGGAACTTTTCGCCCTGCGCAATTTTGCCTCGCATCGCGTCGAGGTACTCCTGCTGCGTAAGGCGTCCGCCCTGGTATCGAATGAGTTGGGCGAAGTACTCGGTTACCCCCTCGTAGAGCCAGAGGTGCTGGCTCATCGTCGGGTTGATGTAGTCAAAGTCGTGGATGGCAGGAGCGTGCAAGCCCAAGGGCGTGATGACGTGCATGAACTCGTGCACGGCGGCGTCGAGCAGCTGCTTTTCAACGCGGAGCTCGGCCGGCATGCGCTCGCCCGAGCCAAAGTCGCCTAGGTAGTAGACCGACGAAGTGTTGTGTTCAAGGGCGCCAAAACCCTGGCTGCCGAGGCTGCGGGCAACCTTAATTATGCCTCCGATGCTCGGTTTGCCGCTAAAAAGCACGTCGCCGGCCCAGCGAAAGTCGCCCACCATCGTCAAGAAGGTGTAGCGGTCCACCGGCAGTTTAGGTAGAAAACGAGCCACCGCTGCCATGTCTGCCTCTAGTTCGCGCTTAAAATCTGCGGCCCGTGACGTTCCGTTGAGGTCGAGCACTGCAATGGTTACCCGCGTATTCGCCACCCAAAATCCGGCCGTGTCAGGCTTGGTCAGCAGCACTGGGTTGTCGAGCAAGGCGTGGTAGCTGTTTGCGCGGAGCTTGGTACGGCCATTAGCCACAGAACCTTCGAGCGATGTCGCTGCAAACCATCCGGCCGGCGTTCCAAGGTCTACCGTAATAGCACCGCGCTCCTGGCCGGTCCAAAATCCGTAGACGCCACCACCGTTGAGCACCGAACCCTTTTGGTCGTCGTGGAAGGTACTGGCGGGTTCAAAAATCTTGTCTTTTTTGACCTTCAGTTCCATGATGCTGGCCACTGTGTAGCGCAGGGTTACAGGCGCGGCATCTCCTCGGACTTCCCAGCTGTTGTTGCCCAGCTTTTTCACCTTCAGGGCCTTGCCATCGCCGTCGATTGCCGCAAAATCGGTCACAAACCGCCCGTAGTCCAGCGTGGCATAGGTTCCGGGAATAGTTTTAGGCAGGTGGTAGGTCGCGGCAAAACCGTCGGCCAAGTTGGCGTCGGGAGCAGGGAATTCGCGGTGCTCTACGGTGGCCCCGTCGGCCTTCAGTTCGACGCGGTAAACGGACTGGGCCTGTGCGGCAATGCCCAGGGCAAGGGCAGCAAAAAAGAGGGAACGATTCATAGGGTATATAAGATTACGAAAGTTAAGATGCAGATTCGGGTGTCAAGGTTGCACAAAAACCAGTTGCTAGTTACGGGTTGCTTGTTGCTGGTTAGTAGTTCCATCGACCTCGATAGCTGTCGTAGAAGTCCACACCGAGCTTTAGCCGGAATCCAGGTATATCTGGGTTTCCTTGGTCGGTAAATACTCGGTAGGCTCCGACGCGCATTCGCTGGTCCCATAGGCGGAACGGCAGCTCCAGTCCGCCATAAAATTCCGCGTGAAAGACTTGGGCCTCTGCGACATACAAGAGTCCGCCGCCAACTGCAGGCACCAGGTGAAGGGCGCGAACCAAGGGAATTCGGTCGAGCAGTGATCGGTCGAAATGATGAATAAAGTAGGCCTCGATCCAGGGCCGGGCGGTGTGGTAGGTCGAGTCCAAGGCCTGGAAGCTAGTGGTTGGATTGCTCAAGAGCAGCTGGTCGGAACCCCTAAAAAACCGATGCTCAATAAAGCGAATGGAGTCGAGTTCTGCGGCGAGAAAGGTACCAAGACCGGCGTTCCAGGTCGTACTGCCCCAAAAGCGAGACTGCCTGAAGTCGCGTGCGTTGAGGCGTAGGGAGGTAAAGGAGACCATGCCGCCGAGCAGGCCAGGAATGCCCTGATTGGCCTGAAGGGTAAAGGTGGGCCAGTCGCTGCCGAGGGCGATTTTGCGCGGACCCTTGATGACGTAGCGCTGCCCGGGGGTATAGCTCAGTTCGGCCCCGACCAGGGCAATGGTATAGGTGCGAAACGGTGTTGGTTCGTTGAGCTCCCCAAACAGCTCGTTGGACCAGTCCTCGAGCTTGAGGCCCGTGATTGCCTCACGGCGCGAGAAGTCAAAGGAGGTGCGCAGGTAGAGTCCGTTCACCAGTTCGATGCGGTGCGACCCTTGAAAGAACGTTTTGCGCACGAAGTTTCCTCGGGCGAAGGTGCCCAGAATGGGTTCGTAGGTATTCACAAAGACGTAGTTGTCTCCCAGCTCGACCCGCAAAAGGCCGAACCTACGCGGATTATAGAGGTAGCTCAGGGAAAGGTCGCCGCGGACGTCGCGGTTGACCACGCCGTAGTCGAGGTTGCCTTCTACCTCGAGTCTGCGGCGGTCCGAAAAAGTCCGCGCAAAGCTTCCACCGAGGTTGTGGCGGTAGCCTCCGACTCCAAAAAACCGCATTTGGGCGACCACCGGAAGCACAAACCACTCCAAGCCTTTTTTACTTGAGCGGTAGCCCAAACCCGACAAAAACGGTTCCCAGAGGTGGAATTTATTGTAGACCGCATCCACGCTGTCTTTGTAAGCGTCTGAGTCATAAAATAGCGTCAAGCTGTCTTGGTAGGTGATGTGGAGCGCCTCCTTGGGATCCAAGGCAATTTTGCGCGCGGCAATCCAGTCGGTAGGCTTTGCATCAAAGGCATCGGGACTGTACTCCACGGAGGCTAAGCCCAGATCCTTGGGGCGGTAGCGGGCATTAAAGTCGTAGTGGTCGTGAAGGATTTGGCAGCGGGCGCTGTCTCCACCCGGTGCAATCAGGGTAAAATCTCGCTTTGAAACCACCGATCGACCCTCGGCCCACTCGTAGGTTTGGCTTAATTGTGCGGATTTGTGGCGCACAAGCCCCTGGGCGGGAAGCTCAAGGTCCGCCTGGACCAGGGTGAATGCGCTGTCTTCAATTACCAGGGTTCCGCGCAGCGAAGGGCCATCGGCCTGGCGGGGTTCAATTTTGATGGTCCAGTGCACTGCATTGCGCTTGGTCTCGGCCTGCTGAACCACGGCTCGGTACTGCAAGCTTGCATCCCAAGAAAGGGGCGAGGGAATGGGCAGGGAGGCAAGTTTGGGGAGTTGAATCGTCGCCTGGTACAGGTCGAGGTTGCCGTCGGGGTAGGACTCAAAAAAATGCTGGCCCAGGGAAGCTACGCGCTCGTTGGGCACTAAATCGTCTTCGCGGCCCACGCTAAAGCTGACTTGAACGCTGCGCCCGTCGTTAATGGCCTTGCCGCCTAAGTGCTCGTCTGCTAAATAAATTTGCTCGCTATAGCGGTCTGGTTCCGCAAAAAAGCTAATGCTAAGCGCTTCTCGCAGCTTGAGTTGGCTCCCTGAACCGTAGCTGGACTTGACGGCGGTACTGCAGCTAAAACTAGGGAGCGGACGGTTGCGCCGGCCTGCCTCGCGCAGCACTTCATAGGCTTTGTCTATGGGCTGGGCGACAATAAGAACCGACTCGAGGTCAACCTTGCGCAGGGAGTCGCTGGGGGATTGTCCCCAAGCCAAACTCGGGCATAGCCCAATAACTAAGGCAAGAGAAGTAATGCGCCGCACGCCGCAAAGGTACTCAAGCACTATGCCAACAGCCCCGGAGCAATGAGCTATAGTTCAAACAGAAAGCCCTGTTTGGCCAGTGAATGGTAGCGTTGCGTATCGAATTGGTATATGCGAGCCGGACGGTGGCGCACCGCCTTCTCGGTCTTGTCGAGGGGCCTTAGCACTCCCATACTCAGAATTTTTTTGCGGAAGTTGGCCTTGTCAAACTGGGTGTTCAGCACGGCTTCATACAGGTTCTGAATCTGTGCCAGAGTGAACTCTTCGGGCAGTAATTCGAACCCTATCGGCTGCTGGCGAACCTGGCTCTGCAGTGCGTCAAGGGCGGTTTGAAGGAGTTCACGGTGGTCAAAGGCCATATCGTGCAGCTCATCTAGGGACTTCCATCGGGCTTTAACGGCCCAGGATGCCGGGCGCGGGTTGTACTTCGTTTGGTTGATCAACGAATAAAAAGCCGTGGTAACTACGCGCCCCATCGGGTGGCGATCGACCCGTCCAAAGGTTTTAAGCTGGTCCAAAAAAACATTGTCTAAACCCGTCAGGTCGTGCAGAATTCGAGTGGCGGCCTTGTCAATGTCTTCGTCGATGCGCACTAAATCGCCAGGCAGGGCCTCCGCACCATAAAAGGGCTCGGCTCCGCGTTCAATTACGAGAATTTGCAGTCGGACTCCATCAAAACCAAACACTACGCAGTCTACCGACTGGCCAAACTGAAAGAAGGCACTCAGCCGCTCTCGCTCTAATTCTAAACTCATGGCAGGTCAGTGGTCCACGTTAATCCTTCGGAGCTGTTGGGCCCTAGGGTAATTCCCAAGGTTCCGCGTTCAAAGGGATGGCTTTTCCCGAGGCCGTCGCGCTGGTTGAGCGCTTCGCGCGTGAGGATGAGCTGTACGTCGCGTACTTCTCCGGGTTCCAGGGTTACGCGTTGAAATCCCTTAAGCGCTTTGGTCGGGTAGAGTTGACCATTGCCTTGGCGGCTCACGTAGAGCTGGATCACTTCGCTCCCGGCACGCGTTCCGGTATTGCTTAGGGTCAGGGTCGCAGTCCAGCCTGTGCCGCTGGGCTCAACCCTTAGGTTTTTGTAGTCAAACGAAGTATAGCTTAGTCCGAAACCAAAGGGAAAAGCCGGAGCATTGGACTCGTCGGTGTAGTGCGACCAAAAAACCTCGGCCTTGGGCCCCGGGCGGCCGGATGAGAAGCCGTCGTAGTGCAGCGGAATCTGCCCTTCGCTGCGCACAAAGGTCATAGGCAGGCGGCCGTAGGGCTCGCGCAATCCCTTCAGTACGTCAGAAACGGCACTTCCGCCCATGCTTCCGGGCTGCCATGCCCAAAGGATGGCTGCGGCCCCGTCCTGCATCCAGGGCTCAAGAATCAGGGGTCGGCCGGCATACACCACCAAGACTACCGGCTTGCCGGTTTTAAAGGCTTTGCGCACAAGGTCTTGTTGCACTAGGCTAATCCTAAGGGATGCACGGCTTCGGCCTTCACCCGACTCGTATCCGTGCTCGCCAATGGCCAAAACCAGGACCTGCTGAGAACGCAGCGCCTTCAGGGCGCGGTCGTTGCCGCTAAAGTCCGTGCTGTTCAGGGTTAATTCCGTGGCAAATGCCTCGGGTCCAATGGAATGCGGCGCAGACGGAGCAAAAATCCAAGAAGCTTCGGTTGCTTCGGCAAGGGATTGCGCAGACTGATCCTTGGCCGAAACGCGCCAGTTGCCTAGAACGCCATTTTTATCGGCTGCGAAGGGCCCGGTCAAGCCCACTCGAAGCGAGGAATTAAGCGGCAAAATGCCCTTGTTCTTAAGTAAAACACTCGATTTTACAGCCATTTCATAGGCCTGAGGACGCAGGTCGGGCAGGCTTTTTTGCTTGCAGTATAGGTAGGGGTCATCCATTAGCCCAAGCTTGAACTTCAGCTCGAGTATTCTGCGGGCGGACTCGCGAAACCTAAGGCTGTCGCTGCGGTTGCTGCGTGCGAGTTCTAATCCATAGCGCAGGTAGGCGTCGGACTCCATATCCACATCGCATCCCGCGGCGAGCGAGAGCCTGGCGGCCTCTCCTAGGTCTTTGGCATGTCCGTGCGCAATGGTTTCTGCAATAGAACCCCAGTCCGAAACGACGACGCCGTCAAAGCCCATGCGCCCCCTGAGCTCGCCCCAGAGTTGCGCCGAATCGAGGGTGCTGGGAATTCCGTTGGCCGCACTAAAGGCCGTCATTACGGTGGCTGCACCGGCCTTAACACCCGCCTCAAACGGAGGTAAAATCCAGTTGTACAGGGTATGTGCGCTAAAGTCGGTGGTGGCATAGTCACGGCCAGCCAGCGGGAATCCGTAGCCCGAGAAGTGCTTGAGGCAGGCTGCCAAGGTGCTCGGGTCGGCCAGATCCTTGCCCTGAAAACCGCGAACTCTGGCCTCAGCAATGCGGGAACCCAAATAGGGATCTTCGCCGGCGCCTTCCATGACCCGTCCCCAGCGGGGATCGCGGCTAATGTCTACCATGGGAGCAAAGGTCCAGTTTATGCCGTCGGCGGTTGCTTCGAGCGCTGCTGCACGAGCAGACGCTTCAATGGCCTCGAGGTCCCAACTGGACGCTTCGGCCAGGGGAATCGGGCTGAGCGTGCGGTACCCGTGGATTACGTCCAAACCAAAAAGAAGGGGAATTCCGAGGCGGGTTTCTTCGACTACTACTTTTTGCAGGGCGCGTACCTCGTTTACTCCTGAAACGTTTAAAACGGAGCCAACCAGGCCATTTTTAAGCGCTTTAACGCGTGCCTCGAGCCAATCGTTGCCCTCGGGCAGGGGCCCGGTCGCATTCCAAAAGCCGTTGTATTGGTTGGTCTGACCAACCAACTCCTCGAGGGTCATGAGCGCAAGCACACTGTCTGCGCGCTCTGCGGCGTCCTTTACCTGGGCTAAAAGCGCAGTGGGAATGAGAAAAAAGGCTAAAAGTCTAGAAACCATGGTTGGGGAAAATTAAAAAGGGGAGGGGATGTTCCCTCCCCTTAAGGGGCAATTAGTGCCAAGTGTTGCTATTGAACCGTAACTCGAGATACATTTTGCCCGCGTTCGCTAACGGTGCGCACGAAGTAAACCGCAGGAGCCCAGCCGGCCGTGGTGATACGAGCAACTCCATTAGAAGTCTCGGTAACGTTAACTACTTGACCCATTAAGTTGCAAACTTCAACGCGCATAGCCTCAGAGGATGCACTCTCTACAACAAAGTAGCCCTGAGCAGGGTTTGGGAACAGGCGAACTGCAAGAAGTCCTTCAGCCATAGAAGCGTCGGCGCCGCATGCCAAGCACGAGGCGTAGCACACTACGGGTAGGGTTGTGTTTTGGCCTGAAACGCTTTGGAGCACTCGGTTGGTAAACCCACCAGTGGTCAAGGTACAGGTTGAGTCGCTGGTAAGCGGATCGAGCTGCTCGCTGCTCGCCCAGTTGTCCATCGAGAATTTGTACTCCCATTGGCCCGCCAAAAGAGGCAAGGTCGCTGTAAATACATTGTTGCCGTCGGGGTCTGTGAGTTGGTTAGCGTTGCCGCTCCAGCTATTGAATTGTCCGCTTACGTATAGATTAGTGAAGCCCGTGGTTCCGGTCATGTCAACCTGGAAGGTTATGTTCTGCGTCGTCGCAGGAGCGGGGCAGCTGCCGTCGGTAGTGCATTCTCCAAAGCAGGTACGCAGGCGGAAGTCGCTGTTCATGGCCGACATGCCGCGGTCGCTGAATGGACCCACCGCACAGGGCTTGCCCGCAAGGTTTTCCTTACAACCCCAGCTAGGGCAGTTTCCGTTCAAGAAGGTGAAGTCAGAAGACCAGCCAATGGGCTTGCGCAAGGTCTTGGTGTAGCGAGAAGTTCCGGGAATCATCGCCATTGGATGGTTTCCTGGTACGCCCATGCCGGTTCCGCCCGCAATGAAAACGCCGGTGGAATCCACCGTTTGGTTGGACATATTGACCTGCCAAGTGGCATACTTCACGCCTGCACAGCTCGCGCAAGACTGCCAGCAAACCCCCGTAAGGATGGTGTCGCCCAGTAGCTTGGTGAAGCGGTTGGTGAATGTTCCGGTAGTTTTGGTACAGGCTGATCCTGCAGTGAGGTTTTCTTGACCGTTCCAGCCGTCTAGGGTAAACTTGTATTCCGTAGAGTCGGCCGTAATGGGCAGAGTTACCGTCCAAACCGAGTCGTTCTCGGGGTCAGACATTGGGTTGCAGCTGCCGCACCAGTTGTTGTATTGCCCGTTGACAAATACCCCAGTGTAGGTTGCGCCAGTATAGCCGCGCATGTCTACCACGAAGGTGACCTGCTTTTGCGCAAATCCGGCTAAAGCCGTGAAAAGGGCGATAAGAGTAAAAAATTGCTTCACAAAAATTAGGATTTAATGGTTAAAGGAATAGAATTGGGATTTATTGAAATACGCGTATGTAGTCCACAAACATGGACTGCGGAAAAACTGTGGATGCGTCGGGCGAACCGGGCCAGTTGCCGCCTACAGCGATATTGGCGATAAAGAAAAACGGAGCATTATGACGGTAGGTTGCCGGGCTAACATGGCTGTTGTTCACCGTGTGGTAGAGTTGGTCGTCAACAAGAAACTGAAGGGATCCTTCGACCCAGATCATGCTAAAAACATGGTAGGTCTGCGAAAAATCTCCCTGGGGCTTGGTGAAGGTTCCGGTACGGTAGGTTGACCCAGCGCCCTGCGCACCCCAGTGTGCCGTTGCATGCACTTTATTGGGCTGATGGCCAATGAGTTCCATAATGTCAGTCTCTCCGCAGGCAGGCCAACCCACCTGGCTAATGTTTGCGCCGAGCATCCAAAGTGCCGGCCAAATGCCCTGGCCTTTAGGGAGTTTGGCGCGTATGTCGATTCGCCCGTACTGGAATTCGCGTTTGCCTTGCGTGGTAAGGCGCGCCGAAGTGTATTCGGCGCCGCTGAAGGACTCCTGACGGGCGGTAATAATCATTCGGCCGTTTTCAAGGCGAACGTTGCTCGGGCCGCTGCGGTAGTACTGAAGCTCGTTGTTGCCCCAGCCGCTGTTGCCGGTTTCGTAGTTCCAAGACTCGGAATTCAGAACGCTCCCCTCGAATTCATCGGCCCAAACTAGGCTGTAGCCAGGGTAGCTCGTCGGGCTGACGAATCCGCTGTCGGCTCCTGAATACGCGTCATCGTTCTCTAAATTCAGGGTAAAAAACGGATTCGGCAGGAGCATGTTCTTGGGTTCTGAAAACGAAACCCAAAGGCTCTCGTCGGGCTCATGGGCGGTATCTCCCAAAATTTCAATTCGAATCTCGGCTTGCTTCTGGCCCTTCTCCCAATTAACTATCCCAGTGTAGGGGCTAAAGTCTTCTCCGGCTGTGGCAGTTTGCCCAATTAATTCTACCCGTGCGGACGCTTCCCGAGGGGCAGGCTCGCTGAGTTCAAAGCCGACAACCAATTCTCGTGGGCTGTTCCCTTCGGCAATGCGCAGGTCTTCGGCAACCAAAAACGGAAGATCTGCCGAGGCGCATGCTGCCGCAAGGGCAAGGGGGATTAAACTAAACACCTTCATTAGGGATTGGAACGCAGGGTAAATCGCCAAAGTCCGCCGCCCCAATTCACCTCGATCTCCATGGTGCGAACCCCCGTAGCGGCGTCTTCATTGGCCGACAGGACGTCGTAGGTTATGGAGCTGATGGGGACAAAAGTTTCTGCACCGTTGGCTGCCTTCGGCAGGCCTATGAAGGCTCCAAGACCGAGCATCTGAATTTGGTCGCGCGCCACGGAACCCCCGGCCGGAATCAGTGCAAACGCATGCGTTCCACTGCCCCAGGCAGTCTTGGTACCGGTGAGTACGCTTTCGGGCGAGCAGCCGTCTGCGGCTGCGCCCATGTAGGTTTCGGCCCAAATGTCACCCTTGGTGTCGTATTCCACGGTTCCGTCCGCCCTAAAAATCCACTCGTCGTTGTATGCGCAGGGGCGGTCAGTGGCCGCGGTGGCTCCAATAGCCCACCAGGTCTGGCTGCCGTCTACTGGCCCTACCCATAGCGAGCCGGCAATGGGAGCCAGCTTCCAGGTGCGTTCGGTACAGCCGGAGAGGTATTCCATCATTCCGGTACAGGGAGGCACAAGGTCGCGGTAGATCACTACCTCGGCAGAGTCCACGGCCATTCCGCCTTGGTTAAAGACAAAGTGCTTGACGGTGTAGGTGCCAGACCGCGTGATTGCGATTGTGGCTTCTGTACCCTCGGCAAGGGCGCCGTTAGAAACCTCCCAGCGGTACATAAAGGGCTCACCCGTGGCCGTACTTTGAAGCTGTACGGTGTTGGAATCGATCATGGTTACCGTGAACGAAGCCGTTGGCAAAGCCCCAAGCGGAGTTTTGTCTTCCTCAAAGGGTTGGCAGGCAGCAAAGGCGGCTAGCAGCGCTAGCGATAAAAATCGGGCAATCGTCTTCATCAGTAATTGGGGTTTTGAATTAGTGCGCCCTGTGCGGCGTCCAGTTCGGTTTGTGGTATGGGTAGCCATTGGTGCTTGGGGCTTTGGTAGCCCTTAGACCCTAGGACTTCGGCGGCCTTGCCCGTGCGGACCAGGTCAAAGAAGCGGTGGCCTTCGGTGGCAAGCTCCAAGCGTCGCTCTAAGGCGATGGCATCGAGCAGGGCAGCTCCGCTGGCCTGAATGGGTTGGAGTCCGGCGCGCAGGCGGACTTGGTTTAGGTAGCCGCGTGCAGTGGATTCGCTGCCGCCGCTTCGCGCTAGGCCTTCAGCAGCCATGAGCAAAACGTCTGCGTATCGAATCGAGCGCACGTTCGTGCCCCAGTTGAGTGCGGGCTCTCCGTCGGCGGAGAGTGCATCCTTGCGGGGTGCGTACTTGTAGACAAAAAATCCTGTGTTTTGAAAGCCGGGGTCGTAGCTCGCGCCGGCAAGTGAGTCGGCGGCAATTATCGTAGAGGCTCGGCGCGGATCTCCGGCCATTGCGTCGTAGAGTTCCTGGCTCACTGGAGCAAAGCCCCAGCCTGGAGAATAAACGGGGCCGTCAAAGTCGCGCATTCCGCACATTTGAACTCCCACGTTTCCTTCACCGTAGCCGCTGCCAAAAACTTCCCAACCCACGGTGGAATTCTCGGAATAGGCGATTTCAAAGACACTCTCGACTCCGTGCTCCTGGGCCCGGGTAAAAATATCCGCAAAGTTGGGCGTCAAAGAATAGGTATTGGATTGAATAACCTCCTCGGTCAGCTGGGCAACCTGATCCATTTTCATGTTCATGTAAAGGTAACCACGGGCAAGCAGGGCCTTGGCGGCGCCCTGAGTTACGCGGCCTTTCTCGGAACCGCCAACCTGTAGGGGTAGGTTGGGAATGGCGGCCAGTAGGTCCGATTCAATTTGGGCGAAGGTTTCTTCGGGAGTAGCCATGGTCACTTCGTAGTACTCCTGAGGGCTCAGTGTTTTGGTGATCAAGGGCACCGAACCAAACAAGCGAAGCAGGTCGAGGTAGAAGAAGGCGCGCAGGTACTTAGCTTCTGAGCTGGTGCGGCGCACAAACTCGTCGGTAACTCCAGGTACCCCCTCGATTTTTTCAAGAAAAAGGTTGGCTCGGTAGATCCCACGGTAGTTTTTGCGCCAAAGGCCCGCTTGCGGCCCCAGGTTGGGGTTGATCGTGAAGTTGTCGTAGGCGACGAATGAGGGTTGGTCGCTTGCGTCGCTGCCGCCTGCATGGCAGTCGTCGGAGGCTATGGTTTGAAGCAGGTACATTACCGAAAAGCCCGTCTGATCGTTCCACTGGAGCACGTCATAAACGCTTACCAATGCCTCGTAGGCCTGGCCTGAGTTCTGGTAGTAGTTGATTTCAAGTTCGCGACCAATAGGGTCAACATTCAAAAAATCGCGTCCGCAGCTCGACAAGGCCAGAGCGCCCGCTGCGATCAAAGAAAAGTAATTCGTCTTCATTAGTTCAAAGAGGTTGAAAATCCAATAGAATGAGTGCGAGCCTGAGGGTAAATTCCGCGATCAACCCCAAAGCCGTTGCCGATTTCAGGATCAAACCCGCTGTACTTGGTCAGGGTGAGTAGGTTAATGCCAGAATAGTACAGGCGGCAGCGCTTTAAGCCGATTTTTGCGGCCAAAGCCTCGGGAAGGGTGTAGCCTATCTGGGCAGTTTTAATGCGCAGAAAGCTTCCGTCTTCTACATAAAAGCTGGAACTGCGGGCGAAATTGGTATTCTTATCGAGTGCAGTAAGGCGGGCGTAGTGGTCGGAACTTCCTTCTCCAGTCCAGCGGTCCAAGGCCGAAGCGTTCATGTTTGCCGAGGGTAGGTCGTAGCGGCGAGTAGCGTTGTAAATCTGGTTGCCTGCCACCCCTTGCACGAAGAGCACCGCATCCCAACCGCCAAAGCGAGCGTTCAGGGTTGCACCAAAGGCAAAGTCCGGAGTGGGATTGCCAATAATGGTTCGGTCGTCGGCATCGAGGATTCCGTCGTTGTTGACGTCCTTGAAGCGAAAGTCGCCAGCTACTGCGTCGGGCTGAAGGAGTCCGCCCTCGGCATTGATGTGCGCATCGACTTCAGCGGAATTTTGGAACACCCCGTCGGCCATGTAGCCAAAGAAGTAGCCGATGGGTAAGCCCTCTTGAATCCTTGTTATTTCAAGACCCTGGGGACCCCAGCGCTGGCCAGGAAGGTAGCCGCCCTCGTTGCCTAAGTAGACCACTTCGTTGCGCAGGTAGCTTACGTTGCCCGCAATGCGAATGCTGCGGTCGAGGCTAAAACTCCGATCGTATCCGGCCTCAAAGTCAATGCCCATGTTGAGCATGCGGCCTACGTTGGCTGTGGGGGCGTTGTTTCCTACGTAGTCGGGAAGCACAGGACGCGTCTTCATGTCGTAGGTTGCCCGGTGGTATAAATCGATGTTGGTGTACAGGTACTTGCCCCAGCGAATGTCCGCGCCAAGGTTGGCTTGGCCTACGCGTTCCCAACGCAAGTCTGGGTTGGCAATCTGGCTGGGAGAAGTACCGTTTTGCATGAACTCATTATAGCCAAAACTGTAGTTGCGTCCGCCCGAAATTGTCGCGGCGTACTCCAGGGAACCGGCGGCGTCGTTGCCGCTCATTCCGTAGCCCAATCGAAGCTTGAGCCCCGTTACCAGGTCAGAGGACCACCAGGATTCCTTGTGGAGGTTCCAGCCCGTAGAAATCGAAGGAAAGTAGCCCCAGCGAAAGTTGGGTCCGAATCGGCTCGACGCATCGCTGCGCAAAATCACGGTGGCGAGGTAGCGGTCGTCGTAGTCGTAGTTGACGCGGCCAAAGTAGGATTCGATGGCGTAGCGCTCCCACTTGCCACCGTAGACCCGCTCGCTCTCTGCATTGCGGGCATAGCTGATGGTGGCAAAGCCGAATTCGTCGGTGGGCACGTCGCGTTTGCTGCCTCCCATGTAGCTGCCGTTGACCTCCTGAGCGGAATGTCCGACAACTGCGTCGATGTGGTGGGCCCCGAAGTCTTTGGTGTAGTTCACGGTGTTGTCCCACATCCAAGAGAAGGCGCGGTTAAAGTTTTGGGTTACCAAATTGGTATCCAAGAAGTTGGTGGCGTTTAGGTAGTAGGCTGGAATAAACCCGTTGCCTCCATAAAAAGCCAAATCAATACCCATGCTGCTGCGAGCCGAGAATCCGCCGCCGAGGTTCAAATCGGCATAGGACTGGTGAACAATCTTATCGGACCAGCCCACATTGGTGTTGGTAAGCAGTGCCGCCAGGGGATTTACCACTTCGCTGGTTACCCGGGGTGAAACGGCATAAATTCCGCCTTCGTCGCGGACCAAATTGCGGCGCAGCACTCCGCCCACGGTATAGGGTGACCCACTGAGAAGCTGGGGATTGGTCTCGTATACTGGCGTAAGGGGGTCCATGTTCAGGGCTCGGCCGAGGGGCGAACCAAATTCGGTGTTTTCGGCCACGGACTGGCTCGTGTTGTGGGTGAAGGCCGTGCTCATTCCCACCTTAATGGCCCGGTGTACCTGGTTGGTCGTATTCAGTCGGGCCGTAATCCGCTCAAAATTGGAACGCCCTGGAGCAACAATGCCTTCTTGGCGAAAGCGGCCCACCGAGGCAAAATAGCTGCCGTCTTTGCTGCTCTGCGACATGCTCACGTCGAGGGCCTCCACGGGTGCGTTGCGGTTGAATACCGCATCTTGCCAGTCGGTTCCCTCACCGAGGGAACGGGGGTCTAAGTAGGGAATCGCTTGCCCAGCCGCACCGGCCATTTCGTTTTGAAGGGTGGCGTATTCGGTGGCATTCAGGGCCGAAACCTTGCGCCAAGGGTTTTGCAGCCCACGGTAACCCGACACCGTTACGTTCATCTGCCCAGCGGCTCCCTTGCCGCTTTTGGTGGTTACGATAATTACGCCGTTCGCACCGCGTGCCCCATAAATTGCTGCGGACGCGGCATCCTTAAGCACTTCAATCGTTTCGATATCGTTGGGATTCAGGTAGTCGATGCCGCCACCGATAACCACACCGTCCACTACATAAAGCGGGTCGGATCCGTTAATCGATGCCGTTCCGCGAATGCGGACCACGCTCCCGGCCCCAGGCTGGCCGGAACTTTGGGTTACCTGAACTCCTGCGGTTCGCCCCTGAAGGGCCTGCTCCACACGAAAAAGACTCATGCTTTCGAGGTCTTTAGCCTTAACCTGAGCGATGGATCCGGTGACGTTGCTCTTTTTTTGCGTACCAAAACCAACCACGACGATTTCGTCGAGTTCTGTAGTCTCCGCGCGGAGCGCTACGCGCATTCCATCGCGAGCGGCAACGACCATGTCGGTGTATCCAAGGGCCCTGACGCGCAGGTTGACTCCTGCAGCCGCTGTAATGCGAAACCTACCTTGGGCATCGGTGGTTGCGAGCACTTTGCCGCCCGAGGCCAGGCTAATTACTGCGTTGGGAACGGCGGCTTCGACACCAAATTCTACTACGGATCCTTGAATTTCTTGATTCTTAACCTGACCCTGGGCTGTTGGGGCTAGGATTAGAAGCAGCGCAGAAAGCAGACCAACTAAACTCTTTTTCATTGTGACGGAATATCTTATAGTAAAAAGTACCATTAACGTAAGGCAAGTTAATCTAAAAAATTAAGTCAAAGGCTGACCCATAGTTTTGGTTAAATAATTGTAAATCAGAGGTTACTAAATGAAATTGGTGGTGTATTTAGTACACTTAATGATGCCTTTTCCGTCGCTTTCTTCAAAATTTCTGCCCCTACTATTCTAGAATCGCCCTCGCTTGGGTATTCTCGGCCCTAGCCCGACCTTTGCCATATGAACGTACTCATCTTTGGCTCGGGTGGTAGGGAGTCTGCCTTTGCCTGGAGCATTGGCCAGAGTTCGCTGCTGTCCAATCTTTTTATCGCTCCTGGCAATCCCGGCATGGCAGCATTGGGAACCTGCGTAGACCTGGACTGGCGCGATCGCGACGCCATTGTTCACTTCTGCATCCGCGAGGATATTCACATCGTTCTTGTGGGCCCCGAGGAACCCCTTGTTCTTGGGCTGGGCGACTTTTTTGCGGAACATCCCAACCTTGAGCACATTCATTTTATTGGCCCTCAGGCCGAAGCGGCCCAGCTCGAAGGGTCTAAGGACTTTGCCAAGGGATTCATGCAGCGCCAAGGAATCCCTACTGCCGGCTACCGAAGCTTCACCAAGCAGGAGCTCGAGGCGGCCAAAATGTACGTCTTGAGCTACGACGGTCCCTACGTCCTCAAAGCCGACGGTCTGGCAGGCGGCAAGGGAGTAGTAATCCTCGACGATGTGGTGGAAGCCCTCAAGGAGCTTGATTCCATGCTAGGAGAGGCTAAGTTTGGCCCTGCCTCAAGCCGCGTTGTCATTGAGGAGCACCTTATCGGCCCCGAGTTCTCTGTTTTTGTACTTACCGACGGAGAGAACTACCTGCTATTGCCCCAAGCCACCGACTACAAACGAGTGGGCGAAGGCCAGACGGGCCCCAACACCGGCGGAATGGGGGCGATCAGCCCAGTTCCCTTTGTTACTCCCGAAGTGCTTGGCATCGTTCATCGCGAAATCATTCGGCCCACCATCGCAGGCTTGCAGTCCGAGGGCATTCCCTACTGCGGATTTATTTTCTTCGGACTCATGCTAACGCCAGAGGGCCCCAAAGTCATTGAATACAACGTGCGCATGGGAGATCCGGAGACTGAGGCAGTTCTGCCTCGCCTAGACGAAGACCTGTTGGCCCTTATGATCGACGCCGCCCGCGGCCACGTCAACACCCGTCCCGTCGCAGTAAAGTCCGAAACCGCGGTAACCGTGGTACTCACTTCGCCGGGCTATCCGGGGAATTACCCCAAGGGCCTGCCCATTGCAGGTTCTGAATTGGCGTCAGAGGGCAGCTTGCTTTTTCATTCCGGAACCGCCTTGCGCGACGGTCAATTGGTCACCGACGGAGGCAGAGTACTTGCAGTAACGGGAATGGGCTCCAACGCAGAGGAGGCCATTACTAGAGCCTACGCGCACGCAGACCAGATCAATTTTGAGGGGAAGCAAGTGCGCCGCGACATCGGAACGATCTACGGCTTACCAGCAAAAAAGTAAGCTTCGCTTAGTTCTGCTGCTTCTCGTGCTTGCTCATTTCGCGAAGCCAGTAGATAATGCCACCGGCAATAAGGGACATGAACACTACGTTGGTCGCAGGTCCAATAAGGGGCATTATTTTAAATGTCCATGTGAAAAAATCACCTATTCCTTCAAAAAGGGAGCGCAGCGGCATAGCAATGTACTTTTGAGAAGCCCAAAGGTAACCTAGCGACACTACATGCCCAAACTCCTCTTTCGCAATGCACATCCGGGCGTCGCCCTCGTTTTAGTTGCCGTCGCTGCGCTGCTCTCCATGGTTTTAAATAGCCTCATGCAGCAGCCCATTTCAATCGTATTGGCCCTCTCCACGGGCCTAGGAGCCTGGTTTTTAAACTACGTCCTAGTCTACCGAAGCCGATACCTCAAGATGAACTACCTGTTTGGATGGCTTTGGTTTGCCGCAGCCTTTGCCCTGTGCAGCGGACGCCAGGGCATACAGTGGCATACTGTGGGTGGCTCTATTGCGGCAGCAGCCTGGATGGCCTTGGCCTACGAAATGTCTTCGGACGACCGCAGTGCCCTGACTCGCCGCATAAACTTAGGATTCATCACTGGACTCCTTTTGCTCTGGAACGTTCGCTTCTCCTACTTTCTCATCGTGAGCCTCTGGGCTATCGGTTGGGGAACGAGTCGGTCGGGGAGGGGATTTTTACAGCTCCTAATGGGCTGGCTAGTGCCTGCCGCAGCCATCGCAACCTATCGCTGGACCATTGGCGGATCCGAGTCTTTTCTAGCATGGATTGCTCCGCTGCAGCCAAAATTGGAATGGTTCCTGCCGAGCATTGGCGAGGCGGTATTGGCCTTTTGGCTCTTAATGGCTATTCCGCAAACCCTTCGGGCCGCGGTATCGGCCAAGCGGTCCAAGCGGCACGGACTCTACCTCTCTTGGTCGGGCATCCTGGTTGCGGTCGTTTGGCGGATTGCCCATCCCGACGCAGCCACTAGCGGAGTCTTGGCTGTTTTTGCCACTCCGCAGCTGCTCAACCTGCAGGACTACTTGCCCAAGTACTGGATGCGCGTTCTGGTTGGTCCAAGCCTTTTGGCTGGGGGCCTTTTAAGCGTTTTCTGGGGGTAGAAAGAGGGACCGCAGCTCGTGGGCGTCGGCGGGCTTCATCTTACCAGCCAAAATTAAGGCCAGTTGGCGGCGGCGAAGGGCCCCGTCAAAGCGTCGAATTTCTTCTTCGGTTTCGGCCATTAGGGGCGGAATAGGGATTGGCCGACCCTTGTCGTCTACGGCAACAAAGGTGTAGATTGCCTCGTTGCACTTGGTTTGCTTTCCGCTGCCGCGCTGGTCTTCCATTAGCACGTCGACCCAAACTTCCATGGAGCTGGTGAATGCACGTGATACTTTGGATTCGAGCGTTACGATGGCTCCTTGGGGTATTGCTTCTTTAAACGAAACATTGTTTACCGAGGCCGTGACCACCGTGCGACGGCAGTGCCTGTGGGCCGCAATGGCCGCACAGCGATCCATCCAACTAAGCAGCTGTCCCCCAAAAAGATTGTTCAGGTTGTTGGTATCGTTCGGCAAGACTATCTCAGTCATTACCGTGAGCGAGGCGGAGGCGGGTATAGCCTTCATTCGCGGTAGATCCAAACAGCCGGAAAGTCTGCGCTCAGCTCGGTCTTGGCCTTTCGGGCTGACTCCTCGTTGGCAAAGGTGCGCAGCGCAACTTTATTAAGCCCAACGCTTGACTGGACCATTGTAGCGGGGTAGCCCGCTTTGCGAAGGCTTGCAACCAACTTTGTGGCATTGGCTTTCTCAGAGAAGGCCCCGACGACGAGCGCATAGCTCCCTGATGGTTCAGCCTTGGCTTCTGGCTTAGCCTCTGGCTTAGCTTCTGGCTTAGCTTCTGGCTTGGCTTCTGCCTTAGTGTCTGGCTTGGCCTCTGGCTTAGCATTGGCGGTTGTGACTGCTGGTTCGGCGGCTGGGGCTTCGATTCCTTTCTCTGAAGAATCCAGCGATTTATAACGTTCGCTTGCCCAAGAGGAGGCGTTGCCAGCAAAACTTTGTACCAACGAAGATTGGGAGGCCCACCAGGACCCAATATCGGACCGCAGGGAGGCGGACTGAACTAGGCCGCGAAAGTCGTCCTTGCTTCCGCCGACGGCTGCAAGACCAAGGGCGCCGGCAACGATGGCCGCTGCGTACCAAGACCGAACACGGGGAGCTGCTGGGTCAGAATGGACTGCAAGAGCCTGGTCAGCAGCCTGAAGTAAATCCATTCGAAAAATGGGAAGACCATAAGAAGCAGCCAGAAAGTTAGCCTCAAGGCTGGCCTTAAAAACCCATGTATGGTCGCTGCGGCGCAGCGATCCAAGGCCCCGGAGGTTGAGGCGATCGCCTCGGTCCAGAATCCGGTTCCATTCTGCGACGCAATGGTCTGTTGCCTCGGCAGCCTCAGCGCGGGTGAAGCCCTCAATGCTGCAAAGGTGGTCCAATAGAATAGTGGAGTCGCCGCTGGCCTCCGGCGCAAAAGACAGGCGACGGGCTGGAGGCAAAATAAGACCGGCAGGGAGCTGGATTTCGGCTCCGTATCGGCGCACACTAAAAACACCCAGACCCTTAACATACAAGCTATCCTGCTGAAAAAGCAGGAAGGCGAGGTGAAGTTCTAAATCGTAGTGTAGCGGACGCATGCCTACGAATTTACAAAAAAGAAGGGGGCTTCAGGGTGCTTAAATCCTGCGACTTATGAACAACCTTAGGCAGGATTTTAAGCCTAAAAAGTCCGCTAAAAAAGTTTGCGGTAGCCGTGGCAGTAGGGAGTGCCGCCCTTCACATCGTAGTAATCCTGATGGTATCCTTCTGCCGAATAAAATGCCTGAGCGGGCAAAACTTCGGTGGCCACATCAAGACCTTTAGCGGTTAAAAGACCGATGAGCGACTGGGTAAGGTCTCGCTGTGCGTCGTTTTGGTAAAAAACCGCACTGCGGTATTGCGGCCCTATATCTGGACCCTGACCGTTGGCTTGCGTGGGATCGTGGGTTTCAAAAAAAGTGCGAAGAATGGCTTCGGCAGTGGTCCGCTTTGGATCGTACTCCACGAGACAGGCTTCGTAATGCCCTGTTCTCTTGCCGCAGACCTGCTCGTAGCTGGGGTTTTCAACATGGCCCCCGGTGTAGCCAACCGTGGTGGAGAGCACTCCATCGATGCGCTTAAGGAAGTACTCGGTTCCCCAAAAGCAGCCAGAGGCGAGAATAAGAGTTTCGTTTCCGGCTTGGGCAGGAGCGGCAGGCAGTAGGGTCACGGGAGCAGAATTTTTAGAGGACTGAGCGCAGGCCGAGAGGGCGCTGAGGAGTCCGAGTGCAAGAAGATTGAGGAGGCGAGGCATACCTTAAAAACCAGAAGACGGCTAAATAGTTTACATGCCCATGTCTTCGCCGCCGCCCATTGTGCCACCACCCATTCCACGGCCACTGCGCTGGGCGCTTCGGTCGGGCTTGCCAAAGGTGTACTGAATGGTCAAGAAGGCGATGCGGCTCTCGCGGTAGCGCTCAAAGTAGATGTAGGTAAAGGGAGGGTGCTGCTCAACGCGAAAGCGGCGCTGGTTGAACACGTCGCTCACGCGAACTGTTGCAGAAAGCTTGTTTTTCACCAAATCGACCTTGTAGCCGACGTCCCAAGCCTGAATTCCCTTGAAGAATCCTTGGCCGGTGGGCCCGGCGCCCCACTGGTTGAAGGTGAGCTGGATTTGCTGCTTCGAGGTGGGATTGTACATCGAGTTGATTCGCCCCGACCATCCAAAACCAGACTGTGACAGACCTGCCTGCAGGTTTTGGGCATTAATGACCGACCAAAAGGCGTCTCCCGAGGCTTGAATACTGAGGGTTTTCCCAAAGCGGACCGAGGTGTTTCCGCTCAAACCGTAGCGATCTCGGGTGTCGAAGTTGGACCAGGTAACCATAACGACTCCGGTGGTATCTACCTCTACAAAGCGCGAGAACATGTTGGTAGTGTGCTGAATATATCCGTTTAGGGTAGCAGAGCCCCATTTGGCGTATTTGCCGGCGGTGAGCTCGAATGCGTGGGTGTATTCCGGCATTAACAGTGGATTGCCCTTGCGAAAGGACTGCGGATTGGAGTAGTCGATTATTGGGTTGAGCTGCTCCTCGCCGGGACGGTTGACGCGCATGGCATAGCTGGCCTGAAATTCCAATCCTTTTTTGGGACTGTAGGTCAAAAAAGCACTCGGAAAATACCCCGGATAGGTAAAATTGAGTTCGCTGTTGGACTTCAGTGTAAATCCGAGGTTGGCCACTTCGTAGCGCATGCCGGCTTGAGCCTTCCACTTGGGACTGAAGACGTAGCCGTAGGTGGCATAAAGGGCATGCACCCATTGCGACTGGTCGACCGATTGGGTGCGCAGCGTGTCTTCTTGAAGCGAGCTGCTAAATATTGTAGCCAAGAACATCGCGTCGCGTTGGTTGTCGCGGGCAAAGTAGGTGCTGCGCCCTCCCAGGGTTATCTTGCTTTTGCTGGTAAGCACTTGCTCTGCGTCGGTCTGGAAGTTCCAGTTTTGGGTAGTTTCATTGGTTTCAAACCGCTGCAGGTAAACCCCTCCGTAGGTGAGAATTTCGGGGTATCCCGCGTCAGAAGAGAAGGTATTGTCGTTCCATTCCGAGCGGCTTCGGTCGGAGTAGTTTAGGTCGACGGTCCATTTGTTGCCTTCGGTCTTGTACTTGCGCTCGAGCCTTAGGGCGCCGTCGCCGTTAATGGAGCTGCGGTCGCTGGTGCTTCGCTGCACGGCATTGAGCTTTACTGCGGCGGTACTGTTCTCATAGGACGTGCTGTCGGACTCGCTTCGCTGGTCTTGGTTTAAGCCCACCGAAAGGTTGGCGGTCCACTGCTTGCCCAAGGGAATGTCTAGTCCAAAACGGGCGTTGGGTCCGCCTCCTAAATTGGTACCGTAGGACCAGTTTCGCTGGCTGTAGGCGGTATCTGGGAATTGGAATATGCGCTCTACCGTTCCGCCAGAGAAGCTGCGGCGGTTGTCCCAGGCCAGACTGGTGAAGACGCGGACCTTGCCCAGGGGCACAGAAAGGCTCGCAGAGGAATTGTATTTTGCGTTGGTCCCTCTGCCGGCGATGATGCTGCCATTGAGCGGCAGTTCGCGGTTCTTTTTGGTGACGATGTTGATTACTCCGCCGGTTCCTTGGGCGTCAAATTGTGCGCCGGGGTTGGTGATGACCTCCACCCGCTGCACGCTGCCGGCCGGCAGTCGGTCAAAGGCATTGGTCCCCGAGAAACCCAGTAAAGAGGCGGGCCGTCCGTCAATCAAGATGGTTACGTTGTCGTCGCCGCGAAGCTGTACGTTGCCGTCCATATCGAGCGCCACATTGGGAACCTGCCTCAGTATGTCGGTACCCGTGCCGCCCTGTACGTTGAGGTCCTGGGCCACGTCGTAGACTTTGCGGTCCATTCCCAGAAGGGCCTTAGAGGCTTGCGCATCCACATTGGCTTCGGCAAGTTCGGTGGTGCTTGCTATTGCCTTGAGAATGCCCAATTTAATGGGTGCACCGGTGGCTTCGATGGACCGCATTAAGGGCTGGTAGCCCAGAGGGCGGGCGACGAGTCGGTAGCTTCCGTTGGGCACGCTGAGCTGAAAGTTTCCCTGCATGTCGGTAATGGTTTGCCCAACCGGTCCGTTGCTGCCCATGACGCGCACGGCAGCGTTGGGAATGGGTTCACTGCCGTCCACTACCTGCCCCACAATAAGGGTTTGCGCGAGCAAGGGTGCTGCGGCAAAAGCAAGCAGAAGGGCAAAGAATTTTAGCATTGGAATTAGACGAAGTAGTTTGGTTATGGTTTAATGGCCAGGAGGCAGAGGAGTCTGCAAAAATCCGGCCGAAACCAGGTGCTCGGCGATTTGCACTGCGTTGGTGGCAGCACCCTTGCGCAGGTTGTCAGAAACAATCCACAAATGAATCGAGCGGTCGCAAACCAGGTCTTCGCGAATCCGGCCTACAAAGACCTCGTCCCGGCCCTCGGCATTCCTGGGCATGGGGTAGGATAGGTTCGCAGGATCATCCTGAACCACCAGGCCAGGCATTGCAGCGAGAATTTGGCGAACTGCCGGCAAAGAAGGTCGCGCTCCATGGAAGGTAATTAGCACCGACTCGGAATGTCCGCCCTGAACCGGAACCCGAACGGCGGTGGCGCTGACCAGGACCCTGGGGTCGCTAAGGATCTTCTTGGTCTCGTGGTGCAGCTTCATTTCTTCTTTGGTGTAGCCGTTGTCGAGGAACGAATCGCAGTGCGGAATGCAGTTCAGGTCAATCGGGTGGGCATAGGCCATAGGTCCGTCAAAAATGCCCCTGCGCTCGTTCTCGAGCTGGTCCACGGCGGCCTTGCCGGTCCCCGTCACGCTTTGGTAGGTGCTCACGCGGACCGCCTCGATGGGATGCATGTCGTGCAAGGGCTTAAGGACCATTACGAGCTGTATGGTGGAGCAGTTGGGGTTGGCGATGATTTTGGTTTCAGAGCTCAGGGCCCCTGCATTGATTTCGGGCACGACAAGGGGAATGCCAGGTTCCATGCGCCAAGCCGAGCTGTTGTCGACTACAAAGCAACCGGCCGCAGCGAATTTTGGAGCCCACTCTAGCGAGACGGTTCCGCCCGCCGACATGAGGACCAGGTCGGGACGCATGGCCAGGGCCTCGTCCAGGCTGCGAATCAGGTAGGATGCGCCGTTCCAGTTTAAAGTGCTTCCTACGGATTTTGCGGATGCAACCGGAATGAATTCATTCACCGGAAACTGACGTTCCACGAGGACTTTTTGCATGACTTCGCCAACCATTCCGGTGGCGCCAATTAGGGCTAAACGCATTGCTCGGCTGGAGGCTTTAGTATTGCGGCAAAAGTACGCATTATGAAAGGCTTAGTGGCAGTTTTGGCGACGTTGTGCGCCCAAGGAGTTTCGGCCCAGTGGGGCCCATGGACGCAATGGTGGTCGGCTGGCCTAAGCGCCTGGCAGGGCGATACGGCGGCCTTTGCGGTGGCGGAGTCGGATTGGCTGCTGCTCGATGCTCCTGCGGCCGGCACCTACGCCTTGTGGCGCGAGGGCCTGGGGTCGCGTCCGGCTCGGGCTTCTGGGACGCTACACTTAAAGTTTAATCCTTCTTCGGCCAACTATGCATTTTGGGAGGTGTGGGACAGCAGCGGGACGGCCTCGGCCTCGCCCTTGGTTAGCGGCTACCGACTGGAGATGGGCCGCAGCAACGACCAGCTGCGCCTGCTTCGCATGCCCGACGGTTTGGTGCTGGCCAACAGTCCTTCGGGCCTGCTCGATCGCCCGGCTTCTCGTTTGGATTGGTCCTGGGATTGGGATTCGTCGGGGGCGCACCGCCTCTCTTGGTTGCTGAGCGACACCTTAGGAGTCAGCCTCGACAGCGGCCAGGTTTTGGGAAGCTTAGACAGCAGCGTGGCTCTTTTGGGTCGCCTTCGTTTTGGCGCTACGGTCACGGCGACGCGGGTTCGTGGGCTTAAATGGGGACCATTGACTTGGCGTGCGGGGCCTTGGGTGCGGAGCGCGACCCCGCGCAAGCGGGCCGCGCGGCTCGGTGATGCATCGGTAACTGAGATTCTGGTTTCGCCCGATCCCCGGGTCAGTTGGCGTTCCGCCCCCGGCGATTTTATGGAGCTTTTTGTGGAGGCAGATTCGGTGTGCTGGGCTTTGGGCTGGACCCTTCGTTTTGGCTCCTCGTCATGGCTGCTTCCCGATCGGGTCCTGAGGCCCGGGGAGGTGGTGGTGCTTGCCGACGGCCGCCTTCCTTGGTCGGATTCCTTGTCGCTTTGGGACGTTCCGCTTTCGCTGGTTTCGGCTCCAGCATTTTGGTCGATAGAAAGCGCCGACGGGGAGCTCATGGCATGGGGTCGCGTGCAGCCCGACATGCACCAGCCCATTGATAAGTCTTTGGGTGGGTGGTCTTTGGAGGTCAGTCCGCAGTGGTCGGCGCTGCCTCGGGCTTGGCAGTCGTCGCAGAGTTTATTGGGTTCGAGTCCCGGTGCCTTAGAGTGGTCTTCGCTGGGCCCTCGCCAGGGCGGAATTTTGGGTTTGCTGGCCGACAGTGCCCTTCAGGTGGACTGGCGGCATCCCCTTCCTTTGGGGACTTCGCCGCTCTATCCTTTTGACTCGTTGGCCTTGGCGCGTTGGTCGGGCGGACGGTGGTTGGCGACGCGGATTCATTCGGAGCGCACGGCTCTGCGCTGGCTTCCGGATGCGGGCGGTCTTCTTTGGCCTTGCCGGCCCGGCGAGGTGTTGGAGCTTCCGCTTTTGCCCGGCTGGATTCATGCTGACGGTACTCCTGGGGATTGCACCATGGTTTATGCGGGTTGGGCGGTGCCTCCGGTTTCTGGGGAGCTTCAGATTAGTGAGCTTTTGCTGAATCCCCTGCCCGGCGAGGGTCGGTTTGCGGAGCTTCGAAGCCTTAGCGATAGGGTTCTGGATCTTTCGGGGCTTTTTTGGTCGAATCCCGATGGTTTTTCGGGAGATTCTGCTTCTACTCCTCCGGGTTCGTGGCGCCGCGCTTCGGTCGCCGGCCGGTTTTTGCTGCCGGGTCAGGTCATTTTTATGGCGGCTAATTCCGCTGCCCTGCTTGATGTTTATTCGGCCGGCGATTCGATGGCGGGGCCCCTGGGCGCTCCGCGCCCAGGGGCATGGGCCCGGCCGGCCCTGCCGGGCGGGCCTGGCGCCACCAGCCAAAGCATACCGCTCACCGACGAAGGAGGCGTCCTGGAGCTCCGCCGAAGCGACGGACTTCTGATTGACCGGGCAGAGGTGAGTCCAGACCAGTTCCCGGAACGCATTCGCCAAAGCCCCGGCAAGGGCGAAGGCATGGCCCTTGAGCGCCGCGGCCCCGACCCCAAGGATTGGGGATTCGCGCGCATAGATTCCGCAACGCCGGGCCGCTGGCCCCTGGCAGCTGTCGAGTCTTCAAGGAGCCATTTCGACCTGATTCAGCGCCAATGGCCCCCAATCCTCCAGTGGGATTTGGATTCGGACCAGGCATGGCTGCTTGAAACCCGTTGGGCCGACCCAGAAGGCCGTTGGGCTAGCCCATGGTCTGCACCATTCCCCGTTGCTTCTCAAGACCGCATCGAAGCGAGCGAGGAGCCTCCACTGGGCGGCCTATGGCTTTGGGAGTTTCGCTTCACTCCGAGCCAGGGCCGGACGATTCGAAGGGCCTACCCAATTCGCTACTAGTGTTCGGCTTCGCAAAAACCTCCGGCTGCGTCTTTGGTCCCGGCTCCGCAAAAACCTCCGGCTGGGCCCTGCCGTCGCCGCAGTTTTTCTTCTTAAAAACTCCGCATTAGTAGTCAATAATTAAGTGGGCCCAGCCAAGAATCATCTGCCGCAAGGCCGTTACCTTTGCTCCATGGACCAAGCTAGACTCAAAGGCCGCAGCCTCGCGCTGACCGATTTTGACCCCAACGGATTGGCTACGGGTAGTCAGATTTACGGGCTTCCCTTTGCGGTTGAAGATGCCGAGGTGGTGGTGCTTCCGATCCCTTGGGAGGTCACCGTGAGCTACACTTCGGGCACTGCGCTGGGCCCCGCCGCGGTCAAAGCGGCCTCAGCCCAGGTCGACTTGTGGGACCCCAACGTGGTTGATGCCTACAAAATGGGCCTCGCCATGGCCCCAGCCTCGGTCAAGCTTGCCGAAAAGTCCGAGCGAAACCGCGAACGCGCCGAAGTTTATTTGGCTGCCGTAGCAGACGGAACCGAGCAAATGGCCTCGAGCCAAAAGCTTCTTGCAAGAATTAACGAGGCCTGTGCCTGGATGGTGGCAAGGGTCCGCAGCGAAGTGGAAACCTACCTTGACCGCGGGCAGCTCGTGGCTCTGTTGGGCGGCGACCACAGTACGCCTCTTGGCTATATTCAGGCATTGGCAGACCGAAATCCAGGCATGGGAATTCTTCAAATTGACGCCCACATGGACCTTAGGGCCGCCTACGAAGGCTTTACCTACAGCCATGCCTCCATTATGTACAACGCCATGCAGCATCCCGGAGTGGCCAAAATTGTGCAGGTTGGAATTCGGGACTACTGCGCCGAGGAGGTTGCTAAGGCCAAGGAATTGGCCGATCGCTGCAGCGTTTTTTATGACCGCGACCTCAAGCATGCGGCCTACCGAGGCATAAGTTGGGCAGAGCAGGTGGACTTGATTGTCGCGGAGCTTCCGCAAAAGGTTTACCTGAGTTTTGACATCGACGGACTCGACCCTAAACTATGTCCGCACACCGGAACCCCGGTTGCAGGAGGCTTTGAGGCCGAAGAGGTACTCTATTTGGTGGAGCAGGTTGTCGCCTCAGGCAGAGTTTTACTCGGAATGGACCTCAATGAGGTGGCCCCCGGCCCCGAAGGAGACTGGGATGCCAACGTTGCCGCGAGGCTGCTTTATCGACTCGCCAATGCCCTGGGTAAGGCCAACGGGCGCTGTACCTTTGCCGCGTGAAATTCGGTGTTGTAACTTTTCCGGGGTCGAACTGCGACCAAGACATGATCCACGCCCTACGAGAGGGCATGGGCTGCGAAACCATTAGCCTTTGGCATAAAGACCGAGACCTCCAAGGGGTCGACATGGTCGTGCTCCCGGGAGGATTTTCCTACGGGGACTACCTGCGATCAGGTGCCATTGCCCGCTTTTCTCCCATCATGGAGGAGGTTATTAAGCATGCCAACCGAGGCGGCTACGTCCTTGGGGTCTGCAACGGATTCCAAATTTTAACCGAAGCCGGCCTGGTTCCCGGCGCACTGCTGCGCAACAGAACCGGTAAATTCGTCAGCAAGAACGTCCACCTGGTGCGCGCCTCAGGCCTGAGCACCATGACCGCTGGCCTCTCGGAGACCGGTGTCTATAAAATACCCATTGCCCATGGCGAGGGCCGATACCATGCCGACGAGGATACCCTCAAGGCACTCAACGATAAGGGTCAAGTCATGTTTCGCTACGCGGAGGCCGACGGAGCGATTACGCCCGAAGCCAATCCCAACGGGTCGGTGCAAAACATTGCGGGAGTGTGCAATGAGAGCCGCAACGTGATGGGCATGATGCCCCACCCGGAGCGCGCAGCCGACCCCAACCTGCTCAACACCGACGGAGTGGCCCTCTTTCAGAGCATGCTTGATTATACTAGGGTCTAGGACCACTGCTGCAAAAACACCGGTTGCGCAATAGCGTCGGCCTGGTTGCCCACAAAAAAACCCCGCGAGCGGGGTTTTGTCGTTTTTAAACGGTAAGCGTTTAGAAATTATGGGCGGTAAAGCCTACATTTTCACCACCTCTTGAACGATAATGCGGCCTTCCTGCTCCACGCTGAGCACATAAATTCCGGCCGGAAGCCTTCCAAGGTCCAGGGTGAAGCGCGGCTCCATACCCGAAGATTGCTGAATCAAGGCTCCGTTGAGGCTCCTGAGTTCGGCAGTCCAAGCACTGCTTCCTTGCGCAAACCACGAAAGGTCGACAATGCCTCGGGTCGGATTCGGCTGGAGCTTGAAGCCTCGCAGCTGGAACTCGCTGTTGGACAGTACAATCGATGGTCCGCTCGTGCTGACGCAGCTGCTGCCGGCGCGAAGTCGCACAAAGTAGGTTCCTGGAGCAGGCGCAATGAAGCTCGGTGAGGTCGCTCCCGCTATCGGACTCTGGTTGGCGTTGAGCCACTGCACCGTCCACAGCGGGTTTAGGGCTGTTTGAGGGCAGTAGAGCGAATCACCGTTCCAGTCGTGAATGGTCGCAGCAGGTGGGGCAGAAACGACATCAAAGCTGTCGACGCGCTCACCTACGCATTGGTTCTGAACGAACTGGTACTTGAGCTCGTGCCTTCCGGTTCCCAACTGCGAGGCCACAATGTTGCTGGTCGGGTTGCCGTTGACCAGGTAGGATCCTCCGCCCGGGAAGCCTCCGCTCGGGCTGAGGGCAGGGTCGCTGATGCAGAGAACGTCCGTACCAAAGTTCAAGAACACATTGGGGGTCGCATTGATTTGAATGCTGCTCGTTGCCGTACCCGTGCAGCCTGCCATGTTGGTGAAGGAATAGGTCACCGTGTAGACTCCTGGTCCCAAGCCTGTAGGGTTAAACGCAGACCCAGTCACGCCGGTCCCGCTCCATTGCCCGCCAGAAGGAGTTCCGTTCAGTGCTACTGGACCGTCTCCCACGCATGCCGAGGCGTAGCTGCCTGCGTCGACCGTCGGCAGAGGCAGTACCAGGGCGGTAATGGCGTTGGAGGGCACCATCATCAGGCTGGCGCACTCTTCGCTGCTGAAGATTTGGCAGCGGACCACGTCGGCGTTCTGAAGGTTGGCCGTGGTGAAGGTGGCGCTATTAAATCCGCGAGGCTGGTTGTTTACCGTCCATTGGTAGCGAGGGTTGCTGCCGCCGTTGACCGCGGTCGCCACAAAGGTGGCTGGGCTGTTGGCGCAAATGCTTCCGCTCTGGTTTACAATGCTTACGCTCGGAACCACGGCGGCCTTCACCACAAGGGTCTTGCTGACGCTCGAGGTTCCGCCCGCAGTGCTCACCACCAGGGTGGCGGTGTGGGTACCCGTAGAGGTAAAGCTTACGCTTGGGTTGGCCAGGGTGCTGGTGCTTGGGCTTCCGCTCGAGAAGGTCCAGGAGTAGGTTGCTCCCAAGGCAGCGCCTGCGGTTCCGCTGCCAGGAGCTGGCATGCCCGCAGCATAGAAGGTGACGCTGCGCGCCGCGCAGGCACTGTCAGGGGCAATGAAGTCCGCCGTAGGGGCTACGGTGCCGGCTTTGAGCAGCCTGAAGCGATCGAGGTAGAGGTGGTTGCCTCCGGCATGCCTTGCTTCAATTTTAAAGCGCGAAGGGCCAGAAAGTCCGCCCAAGAAGATGCTGTCGCGACGCCAGTCCGCTGCCGAGGCAGGAACCAATGCGGTGGCCTGCGGGCTGCCAGTAGCCCAGTTCAGCGTTCCCGTTTCAAAACGCGTGGCCAAGAGATTCCATACCGCGGAACCGCAGGGCTGAACCCAAATTTTGAGGGTATCGCTTGCCTGAGTGGCTGAAACCAAACGGTAGGCCACGTCGAGCGTGAGCGAAGAGCCGCTATCAAGGCTGTAAACCGGCGAGATCAGGGCATCGCGTTGGCCGGAGGCAGTGAGGGGCAGCGCAAAGTGGGGCATGCGCATGGAGGTCAGGTCGCCGTCGCTGGAGGCCGCTGCAAAAGGCTCCCAGGTGGCGTTGCGGTCGGAGTTTTCGATGGACCAGCGTTGGTCAAATCCCGGTACGAATCCCTCGCCAGCGGGCAGGGGGAATCCGCCAGCGGCAATGGCCTGAACAGCGAGGGCGGTGTCGCTGCCGTACACGTTTTCTGCCACGAGGCTAATGCTGTAGAGCCCAACTTGGCTGATCACCAGCTTGGGTGCAGCCGTATTGGCTCCAATGAGCGTAGCGCCTGCACTAGGGTAAACCGACCAATTCCAAGCCGTTACCAGCCCTACCGACGCATCCTGGAGTTGGATGGTGTCGCCGAGTCCGCAGGTTGAGGCTGGGTTAGAACGCAGTGCAGCAGTAGGACGCTTGAGCAGGTCTCCGGCAAAGGGCGACTGCCAGACGCCGCGACCGTAGGTTCCGATGCGCACGATGCGGGGCCCACTGAGCATCTCGATGTCGTTCACGATGACGTTGGGAAGGTCTGCATTGAACGGAACCCAATCACCAAGAAGGTTGTCGCGCACAAACATGCCCAGGTCAGTACCCACATAAATCATGCTGTTGCCTCCCGGTTCAAAGGCAATTGCATTGGTTGGAATGTTGGGGAGCAGGCCCGTAATGTTGGAATAAGTTGTACCGCCGTTAAAGGATTCAAATACTTTTTGGCCCGCTACGTAGCCGCTGCGGCATACTGCGATGTGCAAGGGATCATTGGGGTCAACGGCAATGTCAGAGATTACATGGCTGCCGGGTCCGCCGCTAAGCTGAGTCCAATTTTGCCCGCCGTTGGTTGAACGAAACAGGTACTGATTGATAGCCGCATAAAGCACGTTGGGGTTGCTCGGCGACTCGGCCAAAACGTCGATGTTGTCGCTGCCAAGCAGTGTATTGGTACTCGTTGCGGCAAAACTGACTCCGCCGTTGGTCGACTTCCAAACGCGGGTAAATCCTGCATAGAGTACGCTGCCGCTGTGACGGCTCACCAAAAAGGGAGTTACCCAGTTACCGCTTCCGCTCGGAGGAAGGCTGAAGGGAGCGTTGAAGCTGGCTCCGCCGTTGTTGGATTTATCAAAGTCGCCGTAGTAGATTGAGGCGTACATCACGAGTTCGTTGCCGGGATCCATGCCGCAATCCATGCCGTCTCCGCCGCGGACTCTGGCCCAGCTCGTTTTGTTGAGGTGGGTTCCATTGTCTTGAGATCCCGCGAGGGTCCAACTGGGATTCATAGGAGTTGTAGCGATTTTGTAGTATTGGGAGATCGCCAATCCAGAACTGCGCATTTGCCAGTTGTTGTTGACTCCGCCATTGGGCGATACGTATACGCCGCCGTCGTTGCCGACCCAAAGCTCGCTGGTGCCGGGCCTGAACGTGAACCAGTGCTGGTCTGCGTGGACGTTGGACACACCCCCGCCGCCATACCAATGCGCACTAAGGGAAAAGTTGGCTCCTCCGTTGATGGATTTCCAAATGTTTACGCCCCCCACCAAAAGGTCGTCTTTGTTGATTGGAGATACGGCAATTGCAAGGTCGTACCAGGCCTGGCCGCCTGCCCCACTTCCGTTGGTGGACCAGTCCATGAGGTTGGGAGTAGCACCGTGCATTTGGCTCCAGTTTGCGCCGCGGTCGGTAGAGCGGTACACGCCGTAGAGGCCGTTGTTGCTGGCTCCAAACAAAGCATAGACGTAGTTGCTGTCTGCCCCGGTGGTAGCCACTTCGCAGCGAGCAGGTCCGCTCAACGGGAGGCCGTTGCCGCTAATTTGGCTCCACGTGGCCCCAAAGTCGCGAGAGAACCAAACTTTTCCGTTGGACTCTGTCCCAGCATAGAGAAGGTGTGGAGCGCCCGGCACCATGCTCAAGGACTGGAAGCTCCCACCTTGTACCACAGACCAGTTTGCGCCGCCATTGGTAGTGCGGTAAATCCCATTTCGCGAAGAAACTACGAGGTGTTGGGTTTGGTTGGGGTGAATCACCATGCCCGTCAGGCGGGCATAGTTGGTGAGCTGCAGGGTCAGGCCGGTTGGCTTCCAAGAGGTTCCGCCGTCGGTTGATTTGAGTACGCCGATGCTGTAGGTGTCTCCTCCGTCGCGGTCGCCCGTTGCCAGGTACATGGTGTCGGGGTTAATCGGATCAATGGCAATGCCGCTAACGCCCAAATTGGGCAAGAGGTCGGTGTTGGTGTTCCAAGTGGTTCCGTTGTCGGTGGTCTTCCAAAGTCCTCCGGCAGGTGCCCCTGCAAAAACTACGTTGCTCTCGGTGGGGTGAAAGGCGACAACGTTGATGCGTCCAATTCCTTGAATGGGGTTTCCGTTGAAGGGTCCGACCGGCGTCCACTGGCCGATTCCACTTGCTCCCGTGGAGGTACTGCCCCAGCTTTGCTGAATTTGCTCCATTCCCATAGAAAGAGAGGTCGGATTGGGTCGTTGCCCAGAAGGGTAGACTCGCGGATCCATAAATGCTTCCCAACGCTTGAACTGCTTCCAGCCCTTGCCCTTCTCGGTCGCCATGCCTTCAAAGGCCGCGTCAAATTCTCGGACTACGTCATAAACGTTGGTAGTCGGGTCGTTCCATTGCTGCAGCCAAGCGGGTTGCTGGGCCAATAAGGCGGTCGATAGGGCTAATAATAAGGTGGTGACTGTAATTCGCATCCGGTAAAAATACTGAATGGCCACTTTGAACTTGTTTAACGCGGAGCGCTTTTACCGCAAAGAATTTTTACAAACACCTATGACTTTGACAAATAGTAACTTATGTTAACTCGTCGAGTAAAATTCATGCCTTAGTGCTCGGACGCAGCGAGAGGTTGAGCTCCTGCATCTGTGCCTCGGCTATCGCGGCGGGGGCGTCAATCATGACGTCCCGTCCGGAGTTGTTTTTTGGGAATGCGATGTAGTCGCGAATCACTTCGTCGCCTCCCATCAGGGCCACAAGGCGGTCAAAGCCAAAGGCGATTCCGCCGTGCGGAGGCGCGCCGTACTCAAAGGCATTCATCAAAAATCCAAACTGCGCTTGGGCCTCTTCGGGGCTGAATCCCAAAAGCTCGAGCATGCGGGCCTGAAGATTCCGATCGTGAATCCGAATGGACCCGCCGCCGATTTCGTTGCCGTTGAGCACAATGTCGTATGCGTTCGCCCGCACCGCGCCAGGGTCGGTTTCAAGAAGGGCAATGTCTTCGGGCTTGGGGCTTGTGAAGGGGTGGTGCATGGCAAACCAGCGGCCGGAATCTTCGTCCCACTCGAGCAGGGGGAAGTCGACCACCCAAAGCGGTGCGAACTCAAAGGGCTTGCGCAGTCCGAGTTCTTGGCCAAGGTGCAGGCGAAGTTCACTCAGGGCTTTGCGGGTTTTGCCGGCTGCTCCGGCCAGTACCAGCACGAGGTCTCCAGGCTCGGCGCCAAAGGCCTCGGCCCAATTTTTTAGCGCGGACTCGTCAAAGAATTTGTTTACCGAAGAACTCGGCAGGCCCTGCTCGTCGAGGCGCAGCCAAATAAGACCGGTCATGCCGAGTTGGGGGCGCTTGACGAAGTCGGTTAGGGCATCGAGTTGCTTGCGGCTGTAGGTTCCGCAGCCCTTGGCATTAAGACCCACCACAAGCTCTGCCTGGTCAAAAACTGGGAATCCCTTGCCTTTGACGCGGTCGGTGAGCTCGACGAACTCCATGCCAAAGCGGATGTCGGGCTTGTCGTTGCCGTAGCGCCTCATCGCCTCGTCGTAGGTCATGCGGGGCACTTCCGTGAGCTTGACGCCGTGCACTTCACTCAAAACGTGGCGCAGCAGGCCTTCAAAAGTGTTTAAAATGTCTTCTTGCTCGACAAAGGCCATTTCGCAGTCAATCTGCGTGAATTCCGGCTGGCGGTCGGCTCGCAGGTCCTCGTCCCTGAAGCAGCGCACAATTTGGTAGTAGCGGTCCATTCCGGCCACCATGAGCAGCTGCTTGAAGGTCTGCGGCGACTGCGGAAGCGCATAAAACTGGTTTTGGTTCAGACGCGAGGGCACCACAAAGTCGCGGGCGCCTTCGGGCGTTGACTTAATTAAAAACGGAGTTTCTACGTCGACAAATCCTAGATTGTCCAGATAGGCGCGCACCGAGCGGTTGATGCGGTGGCGCAATAGGAGGTTGTTGCGCACGGGAGCCCGTCGAATGTCAAGGTAGCGGTACTTCATGCGCAGCTCCTCGCCCCCGTCGGTCTCGTCTTCGATGGTAAAGGGCGGAGTGGCCGAGGCATTGAGCAGGACCAGCTCATGCACCCTTAGTTCAATGTCGCCGGTAGCCAGATTGGGGTTCTTGTTCTCGCGCTCCACCACGGTTCCGCGGGCTTGAATCACGAATTCGCGGTTGAGCTTTCGCGCCTCTGAGAGGCGCTCTGGGTCAAGCAACTCATTGAAGCTCAGTTGCGTAATTCCATATCGGTCGCGCAAATCGATGAAGGACATGCCCCCTAGATCGCGCCTGCGCTGAACCCAACCAGCAAGCGTAACGGTTTGACCCACGTGGTCCAGGCGAATCTCGCCGCAAGAGTGACTTCGGAACATAGTTTCAAAGGTAACGCAGCGCCTTAAGTCAGGCCGTATTTTTACCGCATGACCTCCAGCCCAGCCTCGCCCGAAGACGACGTTCGCTTCATGCGCCTTGCCCTGCAAGAAGCCATCAAGGCTATGGAGCAGGATGAGGTTCCGGTTGGTGCCGTCGTGGTCTGGCAAAACCGGGTCATTGCTCGCGGCCACAACCTTACCGAGCGCCTGCACGACGTTACGGCCCACGCCGAAATGCAGGCGATAACCGCTGCTTCGCACGATTTAGCCACCAAGTACCTGCCCGACTGCACCCTCTACGTTACCCTGGAGCCCTGCACCATGTGCGCCGGAGCCCTCTTTTGGACCCAGATGGGTCGCGTAGTCTACGGGGCCAGCGACGAGAAGCGCGGATTCCGCAGCATGGGGGGCCAACTTCATCCAAAAACGAAGCTCAGCACCGGAATCGAGGCCGAGCTCTGCGGCGACCTGCTCACTGAATTCTTTCGATCCAAGCGCAAAAAATGAAGCTGTACACCATTGACACCGGCTTTTTTAAGCTCGACGGCGGCGCCATGTTTGGCGTGGTTCCCAAGGCACTTTGGGAGCGTACCAATCTAGCCGACTCCCAAAACCTTTGTACCTGGGCCATGCGCTGCCTGCTGGTCGAAGACGGCGATCGCCTCACCCTCATCGATGCTGGCATCGGAGGCAAGCAAGACCCCAAGTTTTTTAGCCACTACCATCTTCATGGCGACGCGACGCTCGACCAAAGCCTGGCCAAACATGGCTTTCATCGCAGCGACATCACCGACGTCTTTTTGACGCATTTGCACTTTGATCACGTGGGCGGAGCCGTGGAGCGCCAGGGCGACCAGCTTCGCCCGGCCTTTGCCAAGGCCCGCTACTGGACGCATTCCCGCCATTGGGAATGGGCCACTAAGCCTAATCCGCGCGAAAAGGCCAGCTTCTTGAGCGAAAACATTATGCCCCTCTTGGAATCGGGACAGCTCCATTTTATCGATGGAGATTCCGCTCGAATTAGCACTCCGCTGGGCTTTGACGCCTTTGTCGCCAACGGCCACACCGACGCCCAAATGTGTCCTATTCTCGACCACGGCGGCCAAACACTGGTCTACATGGCCGACCTGCTCCCCTCGGTGGGCCACATTCCGCTGCCCTACGTGATGGGCTACGATACCCGCCCGCTGCTGACCCTCGAAGAGAAGGCGCGCATACTCAACGAAGCCGCCGACCTCGGCTACCTGCTCTTTCTCGAGCACGACCCCCTGAACGAAGTGGCCATTTTGACTCAGACCGAGAAGGGTCCGCGATTGGCCGAAGTCCAAAAACTATAATTTCACCAAACTATGAAGAAGTTTTTTCCCTTAGCCTTTTGCCTTGCCATTGGCTTAGGCAGCGCCTCGGCCCAGACGGGCTATTGGCAGCAATCCCTGCGCTACCAAATGGACCTGGACCTCGACCACAACCAGCACCGCCTAGAAGGCAAAATGCGCCTCGAGTACACCAACAACAGCCCCGACGCGCTCGACGAAATCTTCATGCACCTCTACTGGAACGCCTTTCAGCCGGGCAGCATGATGAGCAACATGGCCAATATTCCGACCCAGTTCAAAGACAAGGCCATAGGAACCAAAATCGAAGAGCTCAAGCCCTACGAAGAGGGTGAACAAATCGTGCGGGTCGTCAAGCACAATGGGCGCGAGGTGGCCTTTGACGTGCAGCAAACCATCCTGCACGCGCGGCTCAGCGAGCCGATTGCCCCCGGTTCAACTCACGTCTTTGAACTCGAGTACACCACGCGGATTCCCGTCGTCATCGAGCGCGCAGGCCGCGACAACAAAGAGGGCGTCGACTACAGCTTCACGCAGTGGTACCCCAAAATGTGCGTCTACGATCGCGACGGATGGCACCCCGACCTCTACGTGGCTCGTGAGTTTTATGGCGATTTTGGGCGATTTGAGGTGAACATCACCGCCGACGCGGGCTTCGTTTTGGGCGGAACCGGCGTCCTCCAGAACCCCACTGAAATCGGCCACGGCTACTCCGACACGCCGGTCAAGCACAAGAAAAAATCGCGCATCACCTGGCGCTTCGCGGCCGACAACGTGCACGATTTCGCCTGGACTGCGGACCGGGAATACCGGCACCAGCGCTTCACCCTGCCTTCGGGAACCGAGATTCACTACTTCTACCTGCCGGACGCAAAATCAACAATGATGTACGAGAACGAGCGCTTTAGGGCCGACATCGCGGCCTACTTCGCCTTCATGAACGAGCGCTTCGGACCCTATCTCTGGCCCCAATTCAGCGTGATCCAGGGCGGAGAAGGGGCTATGGAGTACCCCATGGCAACCATAATGGAATCCCAAGGCAAGGAGTACCTCGGAACCTTTGCTACGGTTGCCCACGAGGGCTCGCACATGTGGTTTTATGGAATGCTGGCTACCGACGAGCAGCGCTACCACTGGATGGACGAGGGCTTCACCAGCTTTGCCGAAGACGAGGTAATGAACGTCCTCTCGGGCGAAAACAAGCCCAACGCGCACGAGGGTTACCTAGGCACCTTTGCGAAGCGGGCTGCAAAGGCCTCCTGGCGTGAGCCGGCCAGCACGCCGGCCAACTACTTTGACGGCAAATTCCCCTACCAAATGGCTGCCTATATGATGGGCTCGCTCTACCTCGTGCAGCTGCGCGGAATCGTCGGCGACGATGCATTTTGGCGCATCATGCGTCGCTACCATGCGGAGTGGAGCTTCAAGCATCCGCGCCCCGACGACTTTGTACGCATCGCCGAACGCGAGTCGGGAATGGTGCTTGACTGGTACCACGACCAATGGATTAATACGACCAAGTACCCCGACGTGGGCATTGACAGCGTTTGGAGCGATAACGTGGCCCTGACCTATTTGCGCCTCGAGCGCAGCGGAACCATGGCCATGCCCGTGGACGTAAAAGTGACCTTTGAAAGCGGAGCCAGCATGACCTACACGATTCCCCTTTTGGAGCAGCAGGGCCACAAGACCGATCCCCTTTTGGTGCTGGCAGGCCCCTGGAATTTTACCCAAAAGACCTTCACCTTGACCATTGAGACCCCCCTTAAGGGTCTGCGCTCCATTGAAGTCGACCCGGGCCATTGGACTGCCGACGTCAACCGCGACGACAACGTTTGGCCGAAGCCAGCCGCCAGCAACTAGTTGCCAGCTGCTAACTTGACTTTAAGCCCCAGCATCAGCTGAGTTCTGGCCATCGGGTACACGAAGTTTTCATCAGTGCGGACTCCGTCGTACAGGTAGCCCCAGGTATAGCCATTGGGCGCGTAGGGGCGGCCCAAGAGGTTTATGGCGTCGAGCCTCCATTCCACGAGTCCTCGGGTCCAGCGAAACGTGGCGTCCAAGGTGCGGTAGGGGTCGAGCGAGCGCTCCAGTGCGCCAGTGTTGTCGAGGTACTGGCGGCCCACGGCGTGCAGGGTGGCGCGGGCGCTCAATCCCTTGCGGGTCCATTCTGCCCAGGTGTTGCCCATGGCCTCAGGCGACAGGGCAATCGGACTGTTAGTGTAGGTGGTGCGCACCTCTCTGAAGTCTAGGTAGTCGTAGAGCACCTCCTCGAACTCGGCGATGCGGTTGCGACTCAATGTGGCGTTTGCGCCCAAAAGCCAAGATTTAGTGGGAGTCCAAATCGTCGCAAGTTCTAATCCGCGGCGGTGGCTGCGGTCCACATTGGTGCGGATTAGGGCACCAACGTCGTTGAGGGCGCCCGTGGGAACCAGCTGGTCCTGGTACTCCATAATGTAGAGGTTGGCCTCGGCCCAAAACCGGCTGCTGCGCTTCTCGATTCCGAACTCCAAGTCGGTGACGCGCTCTGGCTTCGGAGCCACCGCGTTATCTATGAAGTCTGAGCGGATGGGCTCGCGGTTGGCTATGGCTACTGACCCGCGGCCCGTCCAGCCCTGGGGGCCGCGGTAGGCGACGCCGGCCTTAGGGTTGAAAAAGACGTAGTTCGTGTCAAAATTGTAGGCCTTTTGGTCGACGTCGGTTCCCGAGCCGGCGTACTCGATTCGGCGCAGCTGGGCGTCGGCAAGCGCCGTCCAAGGGCCCTTGGTCCATTCGATGCGGGTGAAGTAGGCTTCCTCGTACTTCAGGCTCGAGCCCTCATAAAAGCGGTGGTCCAAAGCGGAGTAGGTCGGAACTGTCAGGCTATCCACCGTTTGGCTGCCGTCGAGTACGTTCATCGGATTGTAGCGCAGCCAGGGCAGGGTTCCGAAGTGCAGCCCGTCGTAAATCTGGTCCTGCATGCCGGCCGCGAAGTGCAGGTGTTCGCCGCGGTACTGTATTGAAGTCGAGGCCAAAGCGCTTCCGTTGTCGAGCCAGCGACGGCGCACGCCTTCGGTCCCGGTGAGCACGACTTGACCTAGAGGCATATTGGGGAGTCCCAGGGACGCAAAGCTCATTAAGTCCCTATACTGCTCAAAATAGCCTTTACCGGTGACGACCGCAAGGGTCTGCGTGAAGGTCCAACGGGGGCTCATCACCCAGGTCATCATGCTTTGGTAGTGCCTCTGGGTGTACTGGTCTATTTCGTTGGCGTAGCGGTAAAAATTGTAGGTTGCACTGCCGCTTTGCACAAGATTTGCTGAATCGCCTCCGGTCAGGCCGTTGCGGTCAATGTAGCTGGCAACGCCATTGGAATCGCCGCGGAATTTCGCCTCGGGAACGCCATACCAGGCCTGGTGGGTACGCTCGCTACCGGCAAAGTGGAGCATGCGCCAGGTAAAGTCCGGCAGGCGGTACTGCGCCCCGATTAAGTAGCTCTGAAGGGCGCTCTCAGATCGATCCACAAAACCCTTGCTGCCCATTGCCGTCGCTCGCCCCGTGGTGGCCCAGCGCTTTTTGGCGCCGAGCAGCCCGCTATGAAATGCATAGCTGATGCGCGCCGAGCCATAAGACCCTAGGGTGGACGTCAGCTGGTGGCTGGCAGAATCGTCGGGTACTCCGACCTCAAACGAGAGTGAGGCTCCGAAAGCTCCGCTGCCCAAGGTCGACGTGCCCACGCCGCGCTGGACCACCAAAGAGTTGGCGTTCAGGCCAAGGTCCGGAGTGTTCACCCAAAAGACCCCGTGCGATTCGGGGTCGTTTAGGGCCACGTTATTGACGGTCACGTTGATGCGCGTTTGGTCCATGCCCCTAAATCGCAAGTAGCTGTATCCAAATCCATTGCCTGCGTCACTCGAAGCGGTAAACGAGGGCAGGCCCTGCAACAAAAACGGGATGTCGCGCCCCGTGTTTTGCTTGGCTAAATCGGCAGGTTTTAGGCGCAGTTGAGGCATAGGAACCCGGGCGTTCGGTCGGCTCGCCACCAGCGAAACCTCATTGAGCCTGGCAGTGTGCAGGGTGTCGGTCGAGGGTTGGACCGGAGTGTTTTGACCGAAGAGCCCAAGCGCGGATGCACTTAAAACGATAACAAGGGAATATTGCGTAAGCATGGTGCACGGTTTAAACAGTTCTCGTGCACAGAAATGCCCGCGTTGCAGCGGCTTTGCGACTTCCTTGACGGCATTACCCGCCCAGGTTCTAGGGTTTCATCTCAGCCGGTTCTCATCGCCGGCACCCCTGTGCTGGGTCTAAGGTAGTATACCAAGGGCTTCTAAAGCGCGCAGCGCGTTCATTGTTCGAGCGGAACCCTGACCTGAAACCAGGGCATAGGGTTTGCCTACTTTTTCTAAAAACTCTTTATGCAGTTCAAAATGCCTTTGGCGGTCGGCTTCGCGCGGGTATTCGCGCAGTGGATCGGCAGCCCAAGCGAGGTCGGGCATGCACAGAAGGTAGAGGTCGCCCTCAAGCTGCATGGCCTCAATTTCTGGAGATGGACTTCCGTATTTTTCGAGAAACCAGATGCGGTAGGTGAGCAGGTCCGTGTCGTCAAATACAAGGTTAAGGCTTGATTCGGCGAGTTCTTGAGAATGCTGGGCTTGAAGTCTTGCCATGCACAGAAGGTCCTCTGGCTCATAGTCCGCCCCATGCTCGGCGAGGTATTCGCGGGCCACTTCGGTCGTCCAAAGCGTGCTAAAGTGCCGGGCAAGCCTTGCGGTGAGAAGGCTTTTTCCGGAGCTTTCGGGCCCGGTAACCACAATGCGCAGGGGTTTGCGAAGGGCAATTACTACCTGGTCTTGGTCCATTGTAAACGTCTCTAGCGCGTAGCGCGTGCGGCCTCGGCTGCAGAATGCCTGCTGGGGGCCTTGAACCTCAATTTCGCGCCGCCAGTCAAGCCCCGCCTGCCCTGCCGCTTTGTAGACGGATTCTTTGGCGCCCCAAATCATTGGCTCTTCGAACTCGCGGCATTCGCGCTCGCTGGCAACCCGCTTGATGACCTTGCTCAGCTGCGATCGTGGTCCTTCGACGTCGATTCCAACTTCGAGAAGAGGATGGTAGGCGGCCATGGCCCAGCTCCCTCCGTGCGAAAGGCTGATGAATCCCTTCGGAAGCACGGGCCGGTCTGCCTCGTAGCTTAAATCCTTGATTTGCCAGGAACTTTTCTTCAGCGCTCCCGACAGGGCAATCCTCGCGGCCAAGAAGGCGGTCCGCCTTGGTCCGCCCTGCATGGCAAGCCATCGGGCATGGTCCGCAGGCGAAAAAAACGCCGACCAATCGCGGTCTATGGCCTCAAAAACAGTGGCTTGCTGCAGCGGAATCCGCGCAATGCACAGGCCAAAATGACCCATTTCGGCAACCTCTGTGCCCTGGATTTTATTATCTTTGCCGCTCCAAATAAACTTCATTATGCCTACCGCTACTTCTACCAACTACGTGCCCTACAAAGTAAAGGATATGTCCCTTGCCGAATGGGGACGCAAAGAAATTACCCTTGCCGAGGCAGAAATGCCTGGATTGATGGCCCTTCGCAAGGAGTACGGCGTCAGCAAGCCCCTTAGTGGTGCTCGCGTTGCAGGCTGTTTGCACATGACCATTCAGACGGCTGTTTTGATTGAGACGCTCGTGGAGCTGGGCGCTGAGGTGACCTGGTCTTCGTGCAATATTTTCTCAACTCAAGACCATGCCGCCGCTGCTATTGCTGCCACGGGAATCAGCGTGTATGCCTGGAAGGGTATGACCGAAGAAGAATTTGATTGGTGTATTGAGCAGACGCTGTTTTTTGGCGAGGGCAAGCATCCCCTCAACATGATTCTTGACGACGGCGGCGACCTGACCAACATGGTTCTTGATCGCTACCCAGAGCTGGTTGCCGGTATTGGCGGAATTTCTGAAGAAACTACCACGGGTGTGCACCGCCTCTACGAGCGCATGATCGCTGGAACCCTTCCCTTGCCTGCCATCAACGTGAATGATTCCGTTACCAAGTCGAAGTTTGACAACAAATACGGCTGCAAGGAGTCTGCAGTAGACGCGGTTCGCCGCGCTACGGACCTCATGATGGCCGGTAAGGTTGTGGTGGTTGCAGGCTACGGCGACGTAGGCAAAGGCACCGCTGCTTCGTTCCGCGGCGCTGGTGCGCGCGTAATCGTCACAGAGATCGACCCTATTTGTGCGCTTCAGGCCGCGATGGACGGCTACGAGGTCAAGAGGATGGACAGTTCTATTCCCCGCGCGAACATCGTGTGCACGGCAACCGGGAACAAGAATATTGTAACCGAGCGCCACTTTCGCCTAATGAAAGACAAGACGGTGGTTTGCAACATTGGTCACTTTGACAACGAGATTGACATGGCTTGGTTGAACACGAACTACGGCCACACCAAGTCTGAGATCAAGCCTCAGGTTGACCTCTACAATATTGAAGGCAACGACATTATTGTACTCGCCGAGGGCCGTCTGGTGAATTTGGGTTGCGCCACGGGCCATCCCTCTTTTGTAATGTCGAATTCCTTTACCAACCAGACGATTGCTCAAATCGAGCTGTACACCAACAAGGGCAAGTACGCTAACGAGGTGTTCACCCTGCCTAAGTACCTCGACGAGAAGGTTGCTTTCTTGCACTTGGATGCGATCGGAGTGGAGCTCGATGTGCTCAGCACAGACCAGGCATCCTACATTGGTGTTGAGGTTAAAGGCCCTTACAAGCCGGAGAACTACCGCTACTAGGTCGCCAGTGCGATTCTAAGGAAACCCCGGCGCTCTGGTGTCGGGGTTTTTTATTAGTAATTATTTGCTGTTTTGTTTTGCTCTAAGTAAACGGAATCAACGCGCTCGGTGAAGAGCTCTCATCCCTCACCCTCACGACAAAAAAACCCCAACTGCGCGAGCAGTCGGGGCTTAAAGAATAGCTAGTTTTTAAAGCGCTTAGAGACCAAAGGCCTTCTTAATCGCGTCCACCGAGTCGAGCTTTTCCCAAGTAAAGAGCTCAACCGTCATGGTCTTGGTTTCAATACCCTTGTCGGTAGGGCGTTTAAACTGCTTTTCTACTACCTGCGGAGTCCGCCCCATATGGCCGTAGGCCGCGGTTTCTGAGTAAATAGGACTGCGCAAACCAAACTTGGTTTCGATGCCGTAGGGGCGCAAATCAAACAACTTCTGCACTCGCTCCGAGATGGCACCGTCCGTGAGCTTCTTGCCGTCCGTTCCACGTACCGTAGACGTTCCGTAGGTGTTCAGGTAGAAGCCAACTGGTTCGGCAACACCAATCGCATAGGCCAGCTGCACTAAAACTTGCTTGGCCACGCCTGCAGCAACGAGGTTTTTAGCCACGTACCGGGCCGCATAAGCCGCCGATCGGTCCACCTTAGAGGGGTCCTTGCCGCTGAAGGCGCCGCCACCGTGGGCTCCCTTGCCGCCGTAGGTATCCACAATAATCTTGCGGCCCGTCAAGCCCGTATCGCCGTGGGGTCCGCCAATGACAAACTTGCCCGTGGGATTAATCAAGTAGCGCACCTCGGCGGTGAACAGGCGCTGCACGCGACGGGGCAGAAGCTTTTTAATGCGCGGAATCAGGTAGCGCTTAATGTCGGCCGTGATGCGGTCCTGCATGGGCTTTTCGTCGGCAAAATCGTCGTGCTGGGTCGAAATAACTACCGTGTCAATCGCCTCGGGAACATTGCGGTCGCTGTAGCGAATCGTTACCTGGCTCTTGGCGTCGGGCCGCAAGTACTTCATTATTTTACCCTCCTTGCGGATGGCCGCAAGCTCCCGCAGCAGCAGGTGGCTAAGCTCCAGCGCAAGAGGCATGTAGGTATCGGTTTCGTCGGTGGCATAGCCAAACATAATGCCCTGGTCTCCGGCACCCTGCTCTTCTTTTGACGCACGGTCAACACCCTGGTTGATGTCGGGCGACTGCTCGTGAATCGCACTAAATACCCCGCAAGAAGTCGCTTCAAACATGTACTCCGACTTGGTGTAGCCAATGCGGCGAATTACGTCGCGTGCAATTTCACCCGCGTCAATGTAGGTGCGCGACTTAACCTCTCCAGCAAGCACCACCTGACCGGTGGTTACTAGGGTTTCGCAGGCCACCTTGGAATCGGGGTCAAATGCTAAAAAGTGGTCGACGAGGGCATCAGAAATTTGGTCTGCGATTTTGTCGGGGTGTCCTTCAGAAACGGACTCTGAAGTAAATAAATAACTCATTGCAACAGTGTTAACATGGTGCGGAGCGAACCTCGATTGCCTTCTGTATTATGCTTCGCTGGATGTGAATCCACCGGTTTAGCATTTTTTTAGGTGGTTGCAATCGGACAAATCCCTCCACGTGCCGCAAAGGTAGGTTCTACAATCGTTGCGGCAAATTAGATTGTGGGGCTGCCCGGAACCCATACTTTTTTGATGCCCTTTGGCGCTTAACTTTGCAGTGCTTATCAAGAAAGACTGAGGGACGGGCCCGTTGAAGTCTTGGCAACCCCCTTGTACAAGAGGGTGCCAACTCCCGCTACCGCAGCTGCATGGCTGCAGTAGGAAGATGAGCTTAAGACCTTCTCGGTCTTAAGGGTCTTTCGGCGTAAGCGCAACCAACGAGAAGGACTATGCACCAAATTCAAAAAATAGCCCGCGAGCGCATCCTCATACTGGACGGTGCAATGGGTTCTATGCTCCAGGACTACCGCCTCGACGAGGCCGGCTACCGAGGTGCGCGTTTTGCAGATTGGCCCCATCCGCTCAAAGGCAACAACGACCTGCTCAACCTGAGCCAGCCGCAGATCGTAGAAGAAATTCATGCCAAGTACTTTGCCGCGGGCGCCGACATGGTCGAAACCAATACCTTCAACGCCCAGACTGTTTCTATGGCGGACTACGGAATGGAATCCTTGGTGCGCGAACTCAACTTCGCCGGAGCTCGTCTTGCCCGCAAGGCCGCCGACGCCTACTCTACGCCCGACAAACCGCGCTTTGTAGCCGGCGCCATCGGACCAACCAACCGCACCCTAAGCCTAAGCCCCGACGTGAACCGCCCGGGCTACCGCGCAATAAGCTTTGACGAACTAGCCACCGCCTACCAAGAACAGACCGAAGCCCTCATTGAGGGTGGAGTCGACGTGCTTCTAGTCGAAACCATCTTTGATACGCTCAACGCCAAGGCATGCCTCTATGCCATTCAAGACGCCTTTACCGCTACGGGCAAGGAACTGCCCATCATGATCAGCGGCACCATCACCGACGCCAGCGGACGTACCCTCAGCGGCCAAACCACCGAAGCCTTCCTAATCAGCATGAGCCACATGCCTTTGCTGAGCATTGGCCTGAACTGCGCCCTTGGCGCCAAGGATTTGCGGCCCTACCTGCAAACGCTTGCGGCCAACACGCCCTTCTTAATAAGTGCCTACCCCAATGCCGGCTTGCCCAACGCCTTTTGTGGCTACGACGAAACGCCGCATCAAATGGCCGATGCCGTCGAGGAATACCTCGACCTCGGAATCGTCAACATCCTGGGCGGATGCTGCGGAACCACCCCCGACCACATCCGCGAATTTGCCCTCAGGGCATCGGGCCGGCAACCCCGAATTCCCCAAACCTCATGAAGCTGAGCGGACTTGAACCCCTAATCATAGGGCCCCAAAGCAACTTTGTGAACGTGGGCGAACGCACCAACGTCACCGGTTCGCGCAAGTTTTTGGGACTCATACAAGAAGGCAAATACGATGCAGGCCTAGAAATCGCGCGCGACCAAGTTACCGGCGGAGCCCAAATTCTCGACGTCAACATGGACGAGGGAATGCTCGACGGCGTCGAGGCCATGACCACCTTTCTCAACCTGATCGCTTCAGAGCCAGACATCTCCAGGATTCCCATCATGATCGACTCGTCGAAGTGGGAAATCATCGCGGCGGGCCTGAAATGCGTGCAGGGCAAGGCCGTCGTAAACTCCATCTCGCTCAAGGCCGGCGAGGCCGAATTTCTGTATCAAGCGCGCCACTGCCGACGCTTTGGTGCGGCCGTAATCATCATGGCCTTTGACGAACAAGGCCAGGCAGACTCCTACGACCGCCGCGTCGAAATCTGCAGCCGAGCCTACCACCTTTTGGTCCAAGACGGCTTCCCTTCGGAGGACATCATCTTTGATCCCAATGTCTTTCCCATCGCCACGGGCATGGACGAGCACCGCCGCAACGCCCTTGACTTTTTTGAGGCCACCGCATGGATCAAGCAGAATCTGCCCAATGCCAAGGTGAGCGGCGGGGTCTCCAACGTGAGCTTTAGCTTTCGCGGCAACGACCACGTTCGCGAGGCCATGCACTCCTGCTTTCTCTACCACGGAATCCAAAACGGCATGGACATGGGCATTGTCAACCCAGGGCAGCTTACGGTATACGAGCAAATCAATCCGGAGCTCCGCGAGCGCGTCGAAGACGTAATGCTCGACCGCCGCGACGATGCCACCGAGCGCCTGCTTGCCTACGCCGAGACCGTCAAGGGATCGGGCCAAATTCGCATCAAAGACGAGTCCTGGCGTGAGCTCCCCATCGACGCCCGCATAGAGCACAGCCTGGTCAACGGCCTCGACGCCTATGTAGAGCTCGACGCCGCCGAGGCTATGACCGCCCTCGGCAGCCCCTTAGCCGTCATCGAGGGTCCCCTCATGCGCGGAATGAATGTGGTTGGAGACCTTTTTGGCCTGGGTAAAATGTTTCTTCCTCAAGTGGTCAAGTCGGCCAGGGTCATGAAGCGAGCCGTCGCATGGCTTGAACCGCATTTCGCCGCCGAATCCGCCGCTGCCGGAAACGCTCCGCGCAAGCAGGGCAAAATCCTGATGGCCACGGTCAAGGGAGACGTGCACGACATTGGCAAAAACATCGTTGGCGTAGTTTTACAATGCAACAACTTCGAAGTCATTGACTTAGGAGTAATGGTTCCGCCCCAAAAAATTCTGGATGCCGCGATTGAGCACGGCGTCGACGCCATTGGCCTGAGCGGACTCATCACGCCATCGCTCGACGAGATGGTTTTTTTAGCCAGTGAAATGCAGCGACAGGGCTTCACCATTCCCCTGCTCATTGGAGGGGCCACCACCTCGCGTGCGCACACGGCCGTCAAAATTCAGCCGGTCTATAAGGGGCCTTTGGTGCACGTCAACGATGCCTCGCGCGCCGTACCGGTCGTGCAAAAACTCCTCGGAGCCGGCGCCGACGACTACCAAAATGAAGTCCGCGCAGACTACGAACGCCTGAGGGAGCAGTACGCCACGCGCAGCGCAGAGCGTCGCTTTGCCTCAATCAACCAGGCTAGAACCCTTCGCTACCGCCCTGATTTTGCGGCCAAGCCTGCGCAGCCCGCCCAATACGGGGTATTCCCTCTGCGCAACTATCCGCTCGAAGACCTCGTTCCCTACATTGACTGGACGCCCTTCTTTCAGGCTTGGGACCTGCACGGCAAGTACCCCCGTATTCTTAGCGACGAGCTGGTGGGCAGCCATGCGCAGTCCCTCTTCGACGACGCCCAAGAAATGCTGCGTCAGGTCGTTGCAGAGCGCTGGATCACCGCCCATGCGGTTTACGGATTCTTCCCCGCACGGCAGGATGGTGACGACATTGCGGTGCAGACCTCCGAAGGCGAACGCCGCTTCTTGACCCTTCGGCAGCAAGGCCAAAAGGCCGAGGGCCAGCCCTACCTCGCCTTGGCTGACTTCATTGACCCGGCGGGCCAGGACACGCTAGGCCTATTCGCCGTCACCACAGGCCACGGCGTCGACGAGCGCTGCCAGGAATTCAAGGACGCGAACGACGACTACCGCGCCCTAATGCTGCAGGCCCTGGCGGACCGCCTGGCCGAAGCATTTGCCGAGCGCCTGCACCAAAGAGTCCGCATGGAATTCTGGGGCTATGCCGCCGACGAAGAACTCGCCAACGATGCCCTTATTGCAGAGCAGTACCAGGGAATCCGCCCTGCGCCAGGATACCCCGCTTGCCCCGACCACCTTGAGAAGGACCTTCTTTTTGAACTTCTTCAGGCGGAGCTGCACACTGGGCTGCACCTTACCGAATCCAAGGCCATGTACCCCACGGCAGCCGTCAGTGGATACTACTTTGGACATCCCGAGGCCAAGTACTTTGGTCTTTCCAAAATTGACCGCGATCAAATGGCCGACTACGCAAGCCGTCGCGGGATAGCCCTGGCCGAGGCAGAGCGTTGGCTCAGCCCCCTTCTCACCTAAGACAAGCAGCCCAATATCCACCTTATGAAAGTCGTAGACCACATCGCCGCCGCCGCTGGCAAAACATTGTTCAGCTTCGAGGTCCTTCCCCCGCTTAAGGGCAACACCATCGATTCGCTTTTTAGCACCATCGAACGCTTGATGGAGTTTGGGCCCAAGTTCATCGACGTTACCAGCCACCGCGAGGAATTCATCTTTAAAAAGCACGAATCCGGCTTGCTTCAGAAGGTGCATACGCGCAAGCGTCCTGGCACGGTCGGCATCTGTGCCGCCATTCAAAACAAGTTCCGTATTGACACGGTTCCGCACATAATATGCGGCGGTTTTTCGCGCGAAGAAACCGAGTACGCCCTCATTGATTTGCACTATTTGGGAATCGACAATGCGCTCCTGCTCCGCGGCGATGCCCTGCGCAGCGAAGGCAGTTTTATTCCGGAACCCCACGGTCACAGCAACGCGATAGACCTTATTAGCCAGGTCAAAAACCTAAATCGGGGCACCTACCTCTACGACGAGGTTGAAAACTCCAACCCCAGCAACTTTTGCATTGGGGTGGCGGGCTACCCTGAGAAGCATTTTGAGGCACCTAGCCTTAAGGCGGACTTAAAGCACCTTAAGGCCAAGGTTGATGCGGGAGGGGACTTTATCGTTACCCAAATGTTTTTCAACAACGAGCATTTTTTTAAGTTCGTCTCCGACTGCAGGGCTGCCGGCATCACGGTACCCATTATTCCAGGGCTTAAGCCGTTAACAACCAAAGGCCAACTGCAGGGGATTCCGCGCAATTTTCACATCAACCTTCCCGACGATTTAATCGAGGCAGTAGAGGCGGCCAAAAGCCCCGAAGCCGTGAAGCAAGTAGGGGTAGAGTGGTGCATTGCCCAGTCCAAAGAGCTAATGGCCAAAGAAGTTCCGGTGCTGCACTACTATACGATGAGCAAGGCCGAAGAGACCGAGCAAATTGCCGCAGCAATTTTTTAAAGCCAATTCTTAACCTCGTCTAAAAGCTCTATACCGGCCTTTGGCACGATAGTCGCCTTACATTTGATTTATGAAAGCAACCGCCTTTAAGCCGCCCAGATTTGCATCCCACCATCTTGGTCAGCCCTTTTTTCAGATTTTGACCCAACGGGTAAATCAGTATTTTAAGGACGAAAACAGGTCTTCTAAGGGTGACGTACGGCTTTATGCCAAAACCGGCATCCTTCTTACTGCTTTTTTTACCACGTACTTGGTGATTCTTTATGTGGGTTCGAGCTTCTGGATGGCCCTTCCATTTTGGATCATTTTGGGTCTTTTGACCTCGGCTATTGGGTTTAACGTAATGCACGACGGGGCCCACGGGAGCTTCTCCAAGCACGAATGGTTGAATTCCCTAGCTGGGCACACCTTGAGTATGCTCGGCGCCAGCGTGGCCCTTTGGAAGAATAAGCACAATGCCATTCACCACACCTTCACCAACATCGACGGTATTGATGATGACATTGAGGCTGGTGGAATGATTCGCATGGCCGATACTCAACCCCATAAGGGCATTCACCGCCTGCAGCACTACTACTGGCCGCTGCTTTACAGCCTGCTCTATATTTATTGGTTGGCCTTCACTGACTTCAAAAAGTACTTTTCAGGCAAGGTAGGAGACGTGCCCATTCGCAAGTTCACCCCTGCCGAGCACATTGGTTTCTGGTTTTGGAAGGTTACCCACACCACCATGGTCGTGATTTTACCGATTTACTTTATTGGTTTTCTGCCTTGGTTGTTCGGCTTCCTTCTGATGACCTTTATTACTGGTTTTTCTTTGAGCGTAGTATTTCAGTTGGCCCACGTGGTCGAGGGAGTGAGTTTCAAGGTGTCTGATACCATAAACCCTACCAACATTGAGTCGGAGTGGGCCGTGCACCAGCTTCAGACTACCGCCAACTTTGCTACTCGCAGCCGCGCGCTAACTTGGCTTTTGGGCGGACTCAACTACCAGGTGGAGCACCACCTCTTCCCAAGAATTAGCCACGTGCATTACCCTGCCATATCGCGCATTGTCAAAGAGACCTGTGCGGAATTTAACGTTCAGTATCAAGAGTTCCGCACGTTTGCAGACGCCTTGAACGCCCACGTAAGGCACCTCAAGCGCCTGAGCGTAGCCTAATTAGAGGTTGCTGAGTTGCAGGGAGACTCCGTCGAACTGCACCTGGTAGGGGAGCAGTCCCCAGGTAGTTTGACCGCTGGTGGCACTGCCGTCAAATAGTAGAAATCGCTGGCCGTCGCAGCCACATTCCGCATACAAATCATCTTTTAGCGTAGAGGCTCCGCAGGGCAAAGAAGGGTGGTTGGGGCATCGAAGGTCGTAGGCCCCAAAATCGTTGGCTTCGCCAAAGTTGGTTCTTCGGTAGACGACTAGGCCACCATGTCCCCAGTCATTGCGCAGGTAGGTGCCGCCAACGAACTGAAGATCAAAGGCTGAAGGACTGTTCAGAAATACCGTTTCGTTCAAAAAAACGTAGGGCACAGGGTGTCGATTGCTAGGACCGTCGCATGCAAGCAAAACGATGGCAAGCGGAGTATAAGAAAAAATCTTTTGTAATTCCACATGCAAACCTACGTTTTATATGCAGCACAAGATTAATTCTTGGTTATTTTAGCGTGTTGGTTCACTATGACTCCAATTCTAAAGTTATGCTTATGCGCCTACGCTACGCCTTATTAGTGCTGATTTTTGGAGCATCCACGCTCGTCTCGGGACAAGCTCGACCAGGTTCCCTGCGGGGAACAGTAAAAGACAAGAAGTCCGGAGAGGAGCTTGTTCAGGCAATTATAACAGTCAAATCCGGTCAGTTTAAAGTGACCTCAGGCGCTTCTGACTTCGATGGCAACTATAACATCAATCCGATTCAGCCTGGCACCTATACCGTGGTTTGTGAAATGTTTGGCTATAATGCCATGACCTTTACTGGAGTTGAAATCAATCCAGGGCGCCCGACCGAATTAAAATTTGCTCTTGCCCCTTCTAATGTGGAGTTAGGTGTAGTAGATGTCGTAGCGAAGTACGAGGCCCCACTTATTGAGAAGGGTCGTACCGCCACAAGTTTTGGTGCCGAGCAAATTCGTAACCTCGCAGGACGGGGAGTCAACGCAGTACTTGCCCAAACCGCAAGCGTCGTTCAGGACGAGCGCAGTGGAGGCGTGTTCTTTCGCGGTGGACGTGGCGATGCGAACGTAGTTTTTGTAGACGGAGTTAAAATGCGGGGTGACATTAACCTCCCTCGCGAGGCCATTCAGTCTACGGAGGTTATTACCGGTGGCGTTCCCGCCCAGTACGGTGACGTGACCGGTGGTGTTATTTCTACCACGACCAAAGGACCAAGTCCGCGCTACTTCGGTACCGTGGAATACGTTACCTCAGAGCTCTTTGATCGCAACAGCTACAATCTTGCTGGTTTGACCCTTGGTGGTCCCCTTCTCTTTAATAAGGCTAAAACTGTTCCTCTTATCGGTTTTCTTTTGGCCACGGAGTTCAGCAATACCGGTGTGGGCAGACCCTACGCAACCCCGGTGTATAAGGTTAAAGACGACGTACTCGCAGACTTAAAGGCTAATCCATTGGTTCCTACCGCAACTGGGCTTGGCACCATTCGCCGGGCGGAACTTTTAAAGTCTGAAGATTTTGAGGTAATTCCGACCCGCCTAAACGTTGCTGGTGGAGTGTTTCGGGCCACGGGCAACATCAACTTTAAAACAAGCAAGAAGACCAACCTTGTGCTGGGCGGACGCGTCTTTTATTCCGACGGACGCAACGGAAGCTTCTTCCATTCTCTTTTGAACTACGAGAACAACGGAGCCTCCAACCAAAGAGACCTTTCGGCTTATGTGCGTTTTACCCAGCAGTTTGGCAGTGGCGACGATAAGGGTCTGATCAAGAATGCGTTCTACACCATTCAGGCGGACTATACGGTTAATAATTTTAAGAATTTTGACCCCAATCACCGCGAAAATATTTTTCGCTACGGCCATGTGGGCAATTTTGAGACCGGTCGCCTCGGGCTCTTTGGTTTTGGAGAGGATCCTCAAACAGGAATTTCAGCTTGGCGAAAGGTTCTTGACATCGATACAGGTATCACGTTTGTCCCGTCCATCCATAATCCGCTACTTGGAGCCTATACCCAGTCTTACTTTAATTTGGTCAACAGCGGCCTAATCGGCAATAACGCCTTTAACCTGGTCAATATTCAGCAAGGTGGCGGACTACTCAACGGCCAAGGCCCAAGCGATGCTTACGGGCTTTTTGGCAATGTGGGAGCGGTGCAGTCAGGCTATAATTACAGCCAAAATGAACAGTACCGCATCACGGCCTCGACCAACTTCGACATTAAGGGCCATTCGCTAATCGCCGGCTTAGAGTACGAGCAGCGATTTGACCGAAGCTTTGGTGTCTCCTCCGCCGCTTTGTGGACGGTAATGCGCAACCTCCAGAACGACCACATGCGTGAACTCGATTTAGATAACCCTATTCTGATCTACCGCGACGGGGTTTTTCAGGATACCATCTTCTACAACCGAGCTATTGATATGACTAAGCCTCGTGCCTTTGACCGAAACCTGCGCACCAAGTTGGGCTGGGATCCTGACGGCAAGGACCAGCGTCTGCTTGACATAGACAATATTTCGCCCGACGACTTCGCCCGATACGGCGGACTCTCACTATTTTCTGCTCAAGAATTGGTCAATCCGGGGGGTACTGCCTATGTCAGCTATTTTGGCTATGACTACATGGGCAACCTGCAGCCAGGGAATCCTACGCTTTCGGATTTCTTTCGCGCGACCGATGCCCGAGGAGACCGCACTTATCCGGTTCGTGCCTTCCAACCCATTTATATGGCCGGCTACATCCAAGACCAGTTCACGTTTGAGGATTTGTTTTTTAACGTAGGGGTTCGCGTAGATCGCTACGATGCAAACCAGCCAGTTCTGCGCGATCCGTTCTCGCTTTTTGCGGCCCACACGGTTGCCGATGTGGTTGCTCGTGGCGGGCTTGAGGGAAGTGATATTCCCGTGTCTATGGGTGACGACTACATGGTTTATGTAGATGATATTAAAAACCCCAAGCGCATTGTCGGCTATCGCGATGGCTTTGATTGGTTTAATGCAGACGGATCTCCTCAATCCAACCCCACGATTATCGCCAATGCTTCGGGCGGTCAGGCCAAGCCTTGGATTTTTGAGGAGGTTTTTTCTGATCCCCAAAACCCGAATTCGCCAGTGCTAAGCGAGCGTTCGTTCCGGGACTACCGTCCACAGGTTACGGTTAGTCCGCGTATCTCCTTCCAATTCCCAATTTCAGACGTAGCGGAGTTCTTTGCCCACTACGATCTTTTGGTGCAGCGTCCGTCGTCTGCTCAATCGCGCTTCAATCCATTTGATTACCAGAATCTTGTATTTGGTAATGCTGCGACAATAGACAACCCTGAGTTGCTTCCGCAAAAGCAGACGGAGTACGAAATCGGATTCCGTCAGAAGCTAACCGACCGCAGTGCCTTAAAAATCAATGCGTTCTATCGCGAGTACCGCGACCTAATTCAGACCGTTTCGGTAACAGAGGCCTACCCTGCAACGTATGTAACCTACGGAAACCGAGACTTTACCACCTCTAAGGGATTCAGTTTTCAGTATGATTTGCGTCGCATAGGCAACGTTCAAGTTAACGCACAGTATTCTTTGACTTTTGCCGACGGAACGGGTTCGGGAGCGGAGTCTGGACTTTCGCTGGCAAGAACGGGCCTACCGAACATCCGCTACATTGTTCCCCTAGACTATGACCAGCGCCACAATCTTTCGGGCAATATTGACTTCCGCTACGGTCAGGGTCAAGACTACAATGGCCCAGTTTGGGGTAAGGTGAAGGTTCTTGAAAACGCAGGCTTGAATTTGTTGACGACGGCGGGTTCTGGCTTCCCCTACTCAAGGAGGGTAAGGTCCTACTCAATAACTGAGGCCGCTACCCCTGTGGTAGGTCTGTTGAACGGCTCGCGCTTGCCATGGCAGCTGCGACTGGATTTGACTGCCAACAAGGTTTGGTACTACAACAAGGGTAAGAACAACTTTGAGCTTTACGTTCAAGTGCTGAACCTATTGAATGCCGCCAACGTTTTAAGCATATATCCATACACGGGTTCACCTGACGACGATGGCTTTCTATCATCTCCCCAAGGCCAGCAGGCCATTGCCTTTACAGCTAATGCACAGGCTTTCTCTGATTTGTATGCCATCAGAATGGTTAATCCTACCAACTTCTCGACTCCGCGCTTGATCCGTTTGGGAGTGCGCCTCGGACTTTAATACTGTATTTAATAAGATATGAACAAGATTTTTTTACCCCTAGCCGCTCTAGTCCTTGGCTTTACGGCAATGGCTCGTGAAGACATTGGTACTACCTCAGGCAAGAAAACGCGCTCCAACAAAACGGTGGAGGAGCTCTGCCAGCCATCGCGTGCGCAGTCCGACCTAAACATTAATAACGTGCGCACTACGATATTGGGCGGAGGCGACATGTGGTGGGACCTAAACACGGCACGCTATGAGGTTCCCAAGGGAAGCAATCGCCACTCCATGTTTGCAGGTTCCCTTTGGCTTGGTGGCCTTGACGAGGGCAATCAGCTCAAACTTGCTGCGATGGTATACCGCAGTCGCGGCAACGACTTTTGGCCTGGACCTCTTTCTACCGACGGTCTTGCTTCGGTCACCAAGGACGTATGCGACAAGTACGACCGCCACTGGATTATTACCCGTGAGCAGGTTGAATTGCACCGCGGATGGCTCTTTTGCAAGAACGATCCCGATTGCGACGTAGGCACCAAATTCCCTGGCTACGAAGGAAGCATTCCTGATATCGTGAAGTTTTGGCCTGCCCATGGCGTGGATGCTGAGTTGCCCTACACCTTGGCTCCCTTTATCGACTTAGACGGAGACGGACGCTACGACTACAACGAAGACTATCCAGCCTATGACTTAGATCGTGCCTACGATTGCCGTCTTAAGGAGACCGATGTGCTTTACGGTGACCAAACGATTTGGTGGGTTTACAACGACCGCGGTAACGTGCATACGGAGACCAACGCAGGCGCTATGGGCTTTGAGATTCGTGCGCAGGCTTTTGCCTTTGCCACAAACGACGAAATCAACAACATGACCTTTAATAACTACCGTATTATTAATAAGTCGACCTTTCGTCTGACTAATACCTACTTCTCGACTTGGTTCGACGCCGACTTGGGTAACTACCTTGACGATATTATTGGCTCTGACATCCCGCGGGGACTCGGATTTGTTTATAATGCTGACATCGACGATGAAGGTCCCATTGGTTATGGAGTGAATCCTCCTGCAATTGGGTTTGACTTCTTTCAGGGTCCTTTTGCCGACTACTTTGACGGCAGAGACAACGACCGTGACGGCTGCATCGATGGAGTGCGCAATGAAAGCGGAGTATGCGTCCCAGAGAATCCGGTGACGGGAGTTAACGAACGCATTATTATGTCGGGATTCATGTACTACAACAACACGAGTTCATCGTTCTCTGGCAACCCCAGCAATGGGGCTGAGTTCTATAACTACATGCAAACCCGATGGAGGAACGGAAACCCTGTGGTTGTAGAGACTCCATGCGGCCCTGGCTGTACGGGTAACGGTGATGGCTTTACCCCAGACGGAACAGGTCTTGCCACCCTCTTTGCCTATCCGGGCAACAGTTATGACACCACGGGTGTCACTGCTCCGATAACACCTCAAAATTGGTTTGAGTCTCCTGACAACCGTCAAGACAAGAGAGGTCTGCACAACGCAGGTCCATTCTCCCTTGCTCCGGGAGCACTTAACTTCATTACCACTGGGGCTGTTTGGGCGCGCAATACCAACGATCCAGGACCTTTGTTCTCAGTTGAGCGTGTAATTATAGCCGACGATAAAGCTCAAAGCCTGTTCGACAATTGCTTCCAAATCCTAAATGGTCCGGATGCTCCAGATATCGACATTCAAGAACTTGATCGCTCGGTGGTGCTCATGCTTTCGTACCGAGAAGGCTCTAACAACGATGAGCTTGACTACGAAGAGATCGATCCATTAATTCAAGCTGCTGACAATACCTACAAATTCGAAGGTTTTCAGATTTACCAGCTTAAGAATGCGAACGTTTCTATGGCAGATCGCTACGATCCAAGCCAGGCTCGTTTGATTGCTCAGTCCGACCTCAAGAACGGTGTTGGACGCCTCATCAATTGGGAGCTTAATACAGACCTTGAACTTTTAGTTCCGCAGGATATGACGGTCAAGGTAGCGAACGACGGAATTAAGATGACCTACCATGTTACGGAAGATGCCTTTGCGACAGGCACCGACCGCCGACTCGTGAATCACCGCGAGTACTACTTCTCGGTTGTGGCATACTCCAATAACGAATACGAGAAGTTCGACCAGGTTCTAACTCCAGGAGGTCAGCGTCGTCCCTTCTTATCAGGTCGGAACAACGTGAAGAAGTACACGGGTATACCCCACCAGGTTTCTGCCGAAAGCAACGGTACTATTCAGCGTGCAAAATATGGTGATGCGCCAATAATCACGCGTATTGAGGGAATGGGCAATGGCGGAACCAATCTAGAAATTTCTGAAGATTCAGAGAACGAGATTGTGACCAACTTTCGCCTCGACAATTTGGTTTATAAGGCTGGCAGTGGCCCGGTAAACATTAAGGTGGTTGATCCCCTCGCTGTTAAGGCAGGTAACTATACCATGATTTTTAGCGGAATAAGCAATAACGCTACGTGGCGGATTGAAGACGAGAACCAGGATATTGTGGCTACGTCCTCTAGGTCCATCTCGTTCTTAGCCGAGCAAATTGTGCCAGAATTAGGAATTTCCATCGATTTAAGAAATCAAATTGCCCCAGGTAATGATATTGACAATGCCCGAAACAATGGAATTCTTGGAAGCGAAGTGACCTACACCGACGCCACTAAGCCATGGCTCACTGGGGTAGTAGACGATGCAAGTTATTCGCCAAGCAACTGGTTGCTTTGTGGTAATAATGCGGTTACCACTCTTCCTGGCTCACTGTATAAGGACTTCCCCGGTGACGATAAGTCACGTTTTGCTACTATTGTGGGCGGAACCTGGGGTCCATTTGCCTATTCAAGCTACCTGAGCAGAAAGCCCGGATCCCTTAACCATTTAGGTATGGGGCCGGCTGACTCCACGATGAATGCCTTCACTTCTCGCATGAGTCCTGCTGAATTGCACAGTGTTGATATAGTCTTCACTGACGACCGGACTAAATGGACGCGCGTTCCCGTGTTTGAGATGGGTGAGGACCCTGCATTAACGGCAGGCGGTACTGGAAAGTGGAGGTTGCGTTCTGATTTAGGATGGGATCTCTTGAACGGTGAGCTCGTGCGAAGCACGGTGACTACGGGTTGGTCCTGGTTCCCTGGTTATGCCATTGATTTGGAGACAGGTACCCGTTTGAACATAGCTTTTGGCGAAAACAGCTGGATGATAGCAGACCGCGGTAACGACATGCTGTTTAATCCAACGAGCCGAGTCAATAGTAGAATTCCAGACCCTGTGACAAGTGGTTATCGCTTTGGCGGGCAGCACAATTTGTACATCCTGGGTCCATACTTGCAGCAGGGATTATCCCGAACTGCCATGGATTATGCTGGCCCTGATGAAGCGAACCACCCCTTGTTCAACGACTTCAAAAACATGGGTAATATTTTGAGTCGCACCCGTGTGGCCAAGTCGATCATGTGGACTTCGATACCTTTGATGGAGAATCGTTTTGAGGGTGCTAATCTCTACGAGCCTACGACCTCTCCCAACGGTCTTCCGTCGGTTACTCGAGTTAAAATTCGCATGGCCCGCCCCTATGAGCGCTATGTGACGGATAACTCTAATACGGGAAATCCGAAGTACTTGTTTAGCACTGACAATGCCGCCACGGTGACTGGGGATTCGACTACGGCTAAAAATGCACTGGCAACAGTTCGTGTGGTGCCCAATCCTTACTTCAGCTTGAGTCAGTACGAGACTTCTCAAAACGAGAATCGAGTGAAGATTACGAACCTGCCGCCTCGTTGCACGATGTCTATTTATACAGCCGAGGGCGCCCTTGTGCGGACCTTGCGCAAGGATAACTCCGATACTTGGATCTATTGGGATTTGACCAACAACTACCAAGTGCCTATTGCAAGCGGGGTCTACCTAATACACATTGATGCTCCAGGCATCGGGCAGACCATTGTTAAGTGGTTTGGAACCATGCGTCCGTTCAACCCAACTGGCTTCTAAGAACTAAGGAATTATGAAAAATATTGTTTTTACCTCCGCCCTTTTGGCTGCTCTGTCGGCTTTTGCTGGTAATCCGGTTCGTTCGGGTTCTGCGGGCGCATCAGAACTCCTTGTTAACCCCTGGGCGCGTACGGCGGGCTGGGGCGAGGGCAATACAGCCAACGTGAGGGGCTTTGAAGGTCTGTATGGCAACGTTGCGGGCATTGCTCGCATCGATGGGATGCAGGTCGGATTCGCCAATACCCAATGGTTAATGGGCAGTGGAATAACGCTCAATGCAGGAAGCCTTGTTACTCCTACAGGCAATGGTGGTATGCTGGGCATCCATATAACCAGCATGAACTACGGAGACATTGAGGTTACCACTGAGAACCAGCCTGACGGAGGCTTAGGCAGCTACAGCCCCTCTGCTACGGTAATTGGATTGGCCTACGCCAAGAAGTTTACGCAAAGCATTTTTGGTGGAATTAACATCAAGATGTACAACTCTGCGGTAAACAATTTGAGTGCGACTGGAGTATGCTTCGACGCTGGAGTTCAGTATATACCTACCAACGTGAAGGATTTTTCTTTTGGAATTACCATGCGCAACATAGGACCTTCTTTCTCCTACCGCGGAGACGGCTTGAGTATTGTGCTTCCGGTTCCAACGGGTCTTTATACCAATAGTTTTCAGAACCGTTCTGAGGATTTCGAGCTGCCTACCCAGCTTGCGATTGGAGCAAGCAAGGGATTTGACCTAATTGAAGGGCACAAAATCACCTTTGCGGGCAACTTTATTTCGAATTCCTTCAAGAAGGATCAGTTCACGGTTGGCGCAGAGTATGCCTTTAAGGATCTTTTTGCGCTGCGCGCAAGTTGGGCTCAGTTTGACAATCGTTTTGATGGCTTGAGGTCAGAGGCGATAACAGGTCCCGCAGCAGGATTCACGTTCAATCTTCCGTTGGGAGACGGCAAGTTGGATTTGAGCTATGCCTACCGCATGACCAATTCCGCATTTGGCGGAATTCACACGGTCGGAACGGCCATCGTATTGTAAAATCGAGTACTTTGCAGCCATGAAGACTCCCTGTCGGGGGTCTTTGTTGCTTAAAACCAATAACGAATGTCGCTTTCATACTATACCCCAGAGGGCTTTAAGAAGCTAAAAGAAGAGCTTGAACACTTGCGCAGTGTAGAGCGTCCGCGCGTTTCTGGGCAGATTGCCGAAGCTCGAGACAAGGGAGACCTCAGTGAGAATGCGGAGTACGATGCCGCCAAAGAGGCTCAGGGCATGCTGGAGATGAAGATAGCCCGTATGGAGGAGTTGGTTGCCAATGCCCGAATTGTGGATGAGTCCCAATTGGATTCGACCAAGGTGCTTATTTTGTCTAAAGTCAAAGTGCGCAATCCCCAGACCTCTGCTATGATGACCTATACCCTAGTAAGCGAGCAAGAAGCCGACTTAAAGTCCGGAAAAATCTCGGTAAATTCTCCAATCGGCAAAGGCCTCTTGGGCAAGGCGGTAGGGGAAGTCGCTGAAATTCAGATTCCGAGCGGGCTTATGAGTCTGGAGGTTGTTTCGATCGAACGCTAAGTATGGCAAGTATTTTTTCTCGGATAATTGCAGGGGAGGTTCCCTGCTATAGGGTGGCCGAAACAGAACGCGCCATTGCATTTTTGGACCTACGACCCCTCACAGAGGGTCATACCCTGGTGGTTCCGAAGGTGGAAATTGACAGCATATTTGATTTGGATCCGGAAGATTATCAGGCTGTGTTTGATCTGGTGCGTGCGGTGGCAGAGGCCCAGAAGGCAGTGGTTCCTTGCACGAGAATTGGTTTGACGGTTCTTGGATTTGAAGTGCCTCATGCCCATATTCACGTCGTTCCCCTGAGGTCAGAGGCTGATTTGAATTTTGCGAATCCAAAATTGCAGCTCGATAGTCTTGAATTAGAGGGTATTGCGAGAAGACTCCGCGAAGCCATCTTGGTGGAGTCCCTTTAATTTTTTGATCCCCTGATGCTTAGGGTGATTGGATTTTTTATATATTAGGACAACCTAATATTAAAACACAAACTTCGATGAAAAGAATTTTACTCATTTTTACTCTGATGCTTGCCTCGGTTGTAGGGGTCAATGCTCAGGTGGTGCTCAACATAATGTCACCAAGTTCCATTCAGGGTGGTTTGACCCATACCAATAATGGTAACTCAACGGGCTGGGGCCTTGCTGATCTGCTAAATCCTGCGGACGCCGTTTTGGATACTGTGGTAGTCATGGACGACAGCACGGCAGGCGTAAACACTGTAGTAGGTACTGACCCTAATACGGGCAATGCCTACCCAGGAATTCCTCGCAAGTACGAGGGATGCAATCTTGATACTACCTCGGCATGGCAGACCAACCGCCTCGCAGGCAAAATCGTTCTGATTTCGCGTGGAACTTGTGAATTTGGTCTAAAGGTCTACCTCGCAGAACAGGCCGGTGCGCGTGCGGTTATTTTGTACAACAGAGACAATGCCCAACTTAACGCAGGGCCAGGAGCCTATGGCGCTTTGGCCACCATCCCCTTTGCAATGGTAGCAAGGCCTGACGGCGACATGCTCAGGCTTGCAATTGAGGGCGGACAAACCGTGGTTGCCTTTTTGGGCAATAAAATTGGAGCCTTCCCCAACGACATGAGTATTTCTCCGACTGAGGCTATGTACCCTCCCGCTCTTGCGGTTCCGGCACTATTGGCGCAAGATTCTAGCGACTTTAAAATGAAGCTTGGTTTCTGGGCGCGCAACGACGGTTCGGCTAACCAAAGCAATGTAATTGCCAACGTTACGGTGAAGCGCGGTGGAACTACGCTTTACACGATGTCTACCTCGTCGTTCTCCATGAATGCCGGCGACTCGAGCTACATCAGCTTCCCGCCCTTTCAGCTCAATGGCTACCCCCTTGGCGCTTATGATGTGAACTATAATGTTGCTATTGCCAACGAGACCTTCCCTCTTGACAACAACATCGATTTTGCTGCGGTAATCAACGACAGCCTATTTAGTTATGCGAGGGTAGATGCAACAACTCTGCTTCCAGTAGACAATAACTCTATTAAATCGTCTAGTTTCACATCGTCTTGGGCGACGGGAATCCACTTCCGGCATCCCCAAGCAAGCCGCATGCTGCTTAAGGGCGTGCGCTTCGCATGCTTTACTAGTGCTCCCGATAGCCTTACAGGACGCTCAATAGATGTTGCGGTGGATGAGTGGCTTGACAGCTTTACAGACATAGTTGATACCAATTGTAAAGTAACCAACACATCGCCTTTGGCAGTGGAGACTTACACCTACACCTCTAATGCTCAGGATTCCATGGTGACGCAATTGTTTGATGATCCAATCGAACTAGATGATAACATGCGGTATATTATTACCCTCAACACATCGGACCAATCCATTTTCATGAACCACTCCTATGGTCCAGCCTACCAACTCAACGACCTGACTGCAGGGGAGCAGCCTCGCGAGATGATACGTGTTGACAATTCATGGTTTACAGGCGGATTCAGCAGTGGACGGATTCCAACCTTCCAGCTAATTATGGAGCAAAGCTTCATCGGGGTTCCCGAGGAGATTGTGGTGGATGCCCTGGTTTATCCCAACCCTTCGCGGCACCTGGTTTACTTGAAGCTCAATGGTTTTGAGCCCGCTGCAGGTATTTCGGTTTATGATATGACTGGAGCCGTGGTTCTTCAGAAAGCGCAGGCTTCTGTGGTCAATGGTGAAATGGTCATTGATGTGAGCAGCTTGCCTAGCGGTGCCTATGTGGTGGTAGCACCAGGCGTCAACGGCGATCTTCGAGCCAACTTGGTGGTTAGCCACTAAGGGTGCTCTTTGTTTGAAGTACGGAACCCGGCTTAGGCCGGGTTTTTTTATGCCTCAAAGGGTGGAATGGCTGCCGGGTTATGGCGAATCCCTGACTATTAGACGCTTCGGTCGGGGTTTTGGGCCAGGAACTGGGACCAGGCGTTTCTACCCTTGGCCTTGGATTTCTTTGGGGCAATAGGGGCTCCTGCGTCGGATAGGATTTCAGCTCGATCCAGGGTTAGCGCGTGGCAGGCCGCAACGGCTAGGGCATCGGTCGCATCCAGCAGTCGTTTGGGGTCGTCGGGTATGGCAAACATGGAATGGAGAAAGCCCGAAAGCTGCTCCTTGGAAGCAGCACCGCGCCCTGAAATCCGTCGTTTAACCACCGCAGGGGAGTATTCGGCCACGGAGAGTCCGCGCCGCAGGCCTGCACTGAGAATAACCCCCTGTGCGCGACCAAGTTTAAGCATGGACTGCACATTTTTACCAAAAAAAGGCGCTTCGACCGCAAGGGAATTCGGCTGGAACTGATCGAGCAGCTGCTCGACAGCCTTTAAAATATCTCCAAGGCGCTGCACGGAATCCTTGCTGGCCTGAAACTTTACGCTTCCTAGGTCTACGAGCTTAAGTTGGCTGCCGACTCGATCGACGACACCGAAGCCCATGACCACGGTACCGGGGTCAATGCCAAGAATCCGTTCCGACTGACTCATGCAGAGGGGAGTCCTCCGCGCATGCTTTGCGCAGTGGGGGCCTGATAGAGCTGAATTCCAAAGCTCGGAACCGCTGCAATCAAATGATCAAAGAGGTCGGCCGCGATGGACTCAAATTCTTCAAAGGCAATGGTGTTGGCAAAGCAATAAATTTCAAGCGGAATTCCCTCGCCACTAATGGCCAGTTGGCGCACCATTATGCTGTGCTTGTTTGATACCCTCGGGTGTTCCGCCAAATAGGATTCCGCATAGGCTCGGAACACGCCTAAGTTAGTTAGGTGCCGTCCGTTAACCGGCGAGGTTTTGTCGGCGCCAAGTTTTTGGTTGTATTCCGCAATTTCAAGTTCGCGGGAGTCGAGGTAGGCATTGACCCTCTGTATTTTGCGCAGTTCCACAAGGTCTGCGTCCGTTAAAAATGACACGCTCTCGAGGTCAATTACCATGCTCCGCTTGATGCGTCGAACCTTAGCGAGGCGCATTCCGCGCCAGTTGACGAAGGAGTCCGTTACAAATGCCTTGGACGGTATGGACGAGATGGTATTGTCAAAATTCTTGATTTTGACGGTAGTAAGGTCGATGCTGACGACATCGCCGTCTACTCCAAACTTCTCAAAGGTGATCCAGTCGCCTTTTTTAACCAAGTCATAGAGTACGATTTGAAAGTTTGCCAAAAGTCCGTTGATGGCGTCTTGAAAAATCAGTACGAAGATGGCCGTGGCGCCTGCCAGTGCCCCCAAGATGCTGGCTAGCGAAGTGCTGGTGAGCACCGACACGATGGCAAGGCTGCCAATTAACCATGATAAAAAGAGGGTTACCGAGAGCAGGGTCTGCAAGGGTTTGTCTTTAAACGTTTCAAGGTCTTCAACCACATGAGCTGCGGCGCGTGCGGCCCGGGTGACCACCACGACAAATTGGTAGATGAGCACGAGCACCAGGAACTTGTCAAGGGGCGCAATCCATTTCGGGAGGTCTTGAAAGACGATCGGAAGGAAGGTCCGAATGATTATGGTCGGTATCAGGTGCGCGAGGGCATGAAAAACTCGTTCCTTAAAGAAGTAGTCGTCCCAGGTTGCTTTACTGCGCTTAACAACTACCTGAATGACGGCAACCACTATTTTGCGCACAAAAATGTCTGCCAAAAAGCTAATGACCAGCAAGGCACCCAGATCGGCCAGCACGGTAAGAATACTGATCCACCAGTCGTTTAGTCCGCTTTGATCAAAAAAAGCGCGAGTCCAGTGGCCGGGGTTAATTTGGTCCATAGGGTAAAGGTAGAAACCTAAAAGGTTTATTTTGAGTACGCAGCAGCATTTATGAATCGAGAACCACAGGCAGTCAAAGCCATGAGCCCCGTCGATTCAAAAGCCTAGTTGGTGATGACCACCTCTGCGGTGCGGATGGCGCTGGCATAGAAGTATCCTAGCGCGTAGTCGTTCTCGTCGCCTTCTCGGTAAATGTTGCCGATAATTGGAGCTGGAGGGGGGTCAAAGAGTCCGCCCACTTGAAGCGTTTGCTCTCGCAGCAGGTTGAGGTAACCAAAAAGGCCCATGCTTATGCTCCCGAGTTCGACCATGTACTTGACGCCGACGGAGTCTGGCCCGGCAATCTGGATGGGTGGGATAGTGGGGGGGGTCGGAAAAACAAATCCGTCGTTGAAGTCGTCGTTAAACAGCGTCAAATCAAAGGTTTGGTTTTTCAGGGTATCGTTGCGAAAGACGCGAACTCGGTAGTGGTCTCCGCGCCCTGGAGTTTCAGACCAATGGATGAATACGTAGCGACCCTCGCGCTGGAATGGAGCGCGCGGCAAATACTGGGAGTAGATGGAGTCTGCGTCGTTGCAGCGGTTAATGGTTTCTGCGGCAGAGGTCCAGGTTCCGCTTGGGTAGCCTTGGCGCTCGGGGACGCTGACCATTATGCGGTAGCTGCGCCCTACTTCGCCTTGAAAGTCAGCCATGTATCGCCCTTCGCCCCGATGGATTAGGGTGTCGGCAGGCAGTCCGTCTTCATAGACCAGAACCAAGGCATCGGTCACGGGCTCGTTGGGGCTGGTGTTGAGGTAGGGCACGCTCCACTTGACGTCGACTCGCACGGAGTCCCGGTCGGTGACGCGACCGTTTACAATAAGACGGGTTTCGCCCTCGGGAAGGTCAACCTCAATAATATCCTGGCAGCTGGCTAGGGAAGCAGCCAAGGCGAGGGGCATAAGCAATCGAAGGTGGCGCAGGTGGCTCATTAAAGAGAGAAGTTATAAGTGAAGAAGGGCACCGCAGAGCCAAAAATGCTCAGGCGGTAGGCAGATACGTTGGTTGGGTTTTGAAAGTCCGCCCTAAAAAATATGCTGTAGGGATTGCGGCGGCCGTAGGCATTGTAAACCCCAAAATTCCAACTGGCTCGTTTGCCCACGCTCCGGGTGAAGGACAGGTCAAGTCGGTGCGTAGCTGGAGTTCGCGCTGCGT